>MDSV01123912.1_pt1 | contig 17764 bp, 15 predicted proteins | sample 810851 | NCBI WGS metagenome assembly MDSV01 (sample SAMN05326640, study PRJNA326480) | marine metagenome | isolation source: seawater | place: Atlantic Ocean: North East | collected 2012 | reverse complement strand
TCCTGTATTTTACTTGATATTTTTTCTTTTTCTATTTCAATATTTCTAAAATTTTCTTTGAAGATTTCATTTTTTCTTTGGATAGATAAAAGCTCACTAGACAACCTTGTATTTTCATCCTGATAAAATTTTACCTTTTGTAATTCTTTATCTAATTTTAAATCTCTTGAATTCTTTACTAGACTTAATTTTTCTTGGAGTTTCTTATAATTCACAACATATTTTGCAAGAGTATTTTTAATTTCGGCATTATTAATTTCAAAAGATCTATTTTTTTCTAAAGAGTCTTTCAGATTTTTCTTTGTTTCTTTTAGCTTAGTTTTTAATTCTTTATTTTTTTTATCTAACTGTTCTTTACTTTTGGCAACAGTATTTAAATCATTTTGTAAAGTTTTATTGTAAGCTTTAAGCTGTTTATTTGTTTTTATTACAGAAATATAGTTAAGTTTTATTTCTAATTCGTTATTTTTAAGTTCTTTATTTTCTTTATTTAAATATTCTTCATTTTTGATAAATTTATTTAGGTTATTTTGTAATGTTGTATTGCTAATTTTTAACTTCTTATTATCTTCTAACACATTATCATAATTATGTTTTAAAATTTCGTAATTATTATTTAATTCGTCTTTAATTTTTACTAAAAAATTAATTTCCTTTTTTAAATTTTTTATTTCTAGTTGTTCCTCAATAATTATTTTAAGAGTATTTTTCCGTATCTTTTTTTTAAGATATAGATAAAGTTCATTTACAATATGGTCTTTCATTTCTGGTTTAATTTCAACTTTATGATTTGATGTATCTATTTTACTGTTAGTTAAATTTGATATTTCATGATTTAACACTAATACTTTTTCTTGTTTATTATTATTTTTTTTATTTACAGTAGTTTTTTTCTCTGACGCAATTATTGCGTTTTCATTCTCAGTGGATAATTTTTTTTTTGAAGTTGGTGGCTTCCAATTGTAAATATTGTTTGTAGCATCAACTATTTCTTTTATTGAATAAATTTTCATAAATTTTTCGAATCACTTAGCAATATATTTATATTGCATGATTCGTTTTATTCAAGTTTTAGTTGAATTCATCAATCAAAACAGGATGATTGCTAATTTTAACTTTTATTTTTATAGAAAATATCGCTTATTTCACCTTGTGGCTTAAAAGCTGGAACAATTTTAATTAAAAGATCTCTTAACTTTTCATGATCATCACTGTCATTTACATCTTTTAGATTTTGTAACAAAAGATTCAATTTATCCCACCCGAGCTTGTCTTCTTTTGCACGCATAATAAGTGGGTTAGCTGTCTGGCTTACATTGTCCCCTATCAGTAATTCTTCGTATAACTTTTCACCAGCTCTTAAACCTGTGTATTTAATCTCAATATCTCCATTTGGATTTAATTTATCTTTCAACTTAAGCCCACTTAATTGAATCATTTTCTCTGCTAAGTTTTGAATATGTACTGGTTTACCCATATCCAAAACAAATACATCTCCCCCAGTACCCATAGCACCTGCTTGGATTAATAGCTCAACTGCTTCAGTCACAGTCATAAAATAACGAATAATATTTTTATCTGTTACTGTTATTGGTCCTCCCTCTATGATTTGTTTTTTAAATAACGGGATTACAGAGCCACTAGAACCAAGAACATTGCCAAAACGTACCATCGTAAATGTTGTATAATTTTGCTTAGCTGACAACGCCTGCAATATAAGTTCAGCTGCACGTTTTGTTGCTCCCATTGTATTTGTTGGACGTACCGCTTTATCAGTTGATATAAGTACAAAAGTTTTTACTCCTGCATCTATTGCTGCAATTGCACAATTAAGTGTACCAAAAATATTATTTTCAACTCCCTCTGTAGTATTAAATTCCACCATAGGCACATGTTTGTAAGCTGCTGAGTGATATACAGTATCAACATCAAAACGTTGAAATAAATTTTTAAGACGTTTTTTATTATTTACACTACCTAATATTGGATAAATATCGAATGAGTAATGTGTATTAATATTAGTTAATTCTTTATCAATAGCATAAAGCGCTAACTCATTTATTTCATATAAAACTAATGCTTTAGGTTTTAATAATACAATTTGTCTACAAAGTTCTGAACCGATTGAACCTCCAGCACCAGTCACAACTACAGTTTTATTCGTAATATTTTTTCCTAATAAACCTTCGTTAGGCTCAACTGACTTACGTCCCAGCAAATCTTTAATGCTTACTTGAAGTAAATCATCAATCTTTACTTTCCCTTGTGCTAACTCTGTTAAGCCTGGTAATGTACGTACACTCACTGGATAACGTTCCAACTTATCAATAATTGAAAATCGATCTGAACGAGAAGCGCTTGGTATTGCGATTAATATTTCATTTACTTTAAATTTATTAATTAACTCTTCAATATCATTTACAGAGAATACATTTAAACTACTAACAGTGCTACCTTGTAGGTCTTTATTATCATCGATAAAGCCAACTGGATGAAATTCAGCCGAATTTTTCAACGCCAATGTTAACTTAACTCCAGCAGCACCTGCACCGTAAATCAAAACTCTACTCCTTTTAATATTAAAGCTATCCTCTTTATTTTTAAATTCATAATTTAAAACAAAACGAGCAATAACCCGAGTTCCCCCAATTATAAATATAGTTAATAGCCAGTTAATGACAATGACAGAACGTGGAACAATTCCTACGTCAAAACCTCTCTCTTTAGCAAAATCTGCTTGTGAAAAAAAACCAACCAAGCCCCATACAATTGCATATAATGTTACTGCCTGTACTATAGACCATAAAGCTTTAAGATCGATGTGACGAACAACTTGCTGGTAAAGACCTAGTTTTGCAAAAATTGGAATTCCAATAATTGGTGCAGCCAATATTAGTCTAAGCGTGTCATCTTTTGGGAAATACAAATAATCAAAACGAATTGAATATGATGCAAATAATATTCCAATTAACATTATACAGTCTACAAACACCATTATTGTCTGTTTTTTGTATCTTGAAAAATCTTTTATTTTATCAATCATCGTTATTTAAGATGCAATTATTAACTCTTTATAATTAGTATTTAAATCCTCATTATTCACAATTTGTATAAGATAAAATTGATTCATTACTTTTTAACCATACTTCTAGTGAAATAATACCAAAAATTTTTTTATTTGATAATTTCATATATTTTGATTTATAGGATTTTTTAAGGATATTCAAAAAATTTTCTTTATTAATTATTTTTTTATTAAATATTATTGCATTATCATTAAAATAATTTTTAATTAAATATTCATAATAGTATTGATTACTTATTTTCTCCTCAAAATCTGTGGAAAATCCATTTTTGTCTTTTCTCCATGTTATTTCTTTAGGTAATAATTTTTTAAATGTTTTTCTGAGGATGTATTTTGTCCACCCCCTAAAAATTTTTTTTTCATCATTAAGAGAGATAAATAATTCTACTAAATTATTATCTAAAAATGGATATCTGACTTCTATTGAATTGAGCATTGATAATCTATCTTCGTAATGACATATTGAAGGAATTGAAAATTTTTTAAAATCTTCAATCTGTCTTGATCTCACATTTTGACCTACTGAATAAAGTGGAGTTTTGTTAATATCTTTAAAAAAAGATCCATAATAATTTTCTTTTTTTTTACTTAAATATCTTTTTGATTCATTTATACTAAATTGATAAAAAACTGTTTTATTTTTTAAAAATGAAAAAACAGTACGAAAAAACTTAAAAAACTTTTTTTTTTTGAGTAAATTAATCAAAAAAATATATAAATACTTTTTATAACCACACAATGCCTCATCAGCACCTTGGCCACTTAATAGAACTTTAAGATTATTTTTTTTTGCCACTTGCATTAAGTAATAATATGCAAGATTTGAAGCTCCTAATACTGGTATATCTATTTTTTTTGAAACTTCTTTTAATAATTCAAAATAATGATCTACGTTGTTAGGCATTTTAACTTTTAGACTTTTAACATTAAGATGTTTTTCCATAATTTCAATAAATTTACTTTCATCATAATTTTTTGAGTCACTCACAAAAGATAATAATTGAAAATTAAAATTTTTATTAATTTTTTCTGTTACAGAAGCAATTAATGAGGAATCTAAACCACCTGATAGCAAAATTCCAACCTTAACGTCACTCCTTAATCTAATTTTAACACTCTCAAAAAAAAGGTCATAAGTTAAATTTTCTAGATTTAAGTAATTATTTTCTTTATCTTCCAAACTCCAATATAAACTTTCATCGATTGAAATTTTATCTTTTTTTAAATCTAGCGAATATACAGAACCTTGTTTAAATTGTTTAATACCATCTAAAATACAATCATCATCTGTATCAGTTACAGTATTCTCTATTAAATTATAAATAAATTTTTTATTTAAATTAAATTTTTTTCCAGATGCTATTGCTAAAGTTTTTAGTTCTGAAGCAACAATTAAATTATTATTATGCAAAAAGTAGTATAAAGGTTTTTCTCCACATCGATCCCTAGAAAAAAAAATCTTTTTATTTTTAAGGTCATAAAATACAAATGACCACATCCCATTTATTTTTTTACATGTTAATTCGGGACCAAAATAAATAAGATAATACAACAGAACTTCAGTATCCGAAGTTGTTTTAAAATTAATTTGAAATTTGCTTAAATCTTTTTTTAATTCTAAGTAATTATATACTTCACCATTAAAGATTAAAATAGAGCCAGTCTCTTCATCAATCATGGGTTGGTTTGCAGCGCTACTTAAATCTAAAATTGATAACCTTTGATGACTAAAATATAAGTTTTTTGTTTCAGCCATTATGTTTTTTGATCCCGAAAAGTCTGGTCCACGATGTTTTTGAAAGGTTTCTGCTTTTTTTAAGTTATCGATATTAATTTTCTTATCCGTTATTTGAAAAATAATTCCACACATAAATTATTTTATTATATCCTGATAAATACTTTTAACTTTTTCCATCTCGTTATAATAATCATTTCTTTTCAATATAATTTTTCTACTTTCACTGCCAATTTTACTTAAATTAAAATCTTTTAAATTGCTTAATATATCTGTCAATTGATCTACATTTTTATTCTCAAACAAAAAGCCTGTTTTCCCATGCTCAATCCATAAGTTATTATCAGAATTATTTGATGAAATTGAAGGAAGCTCACATGACATAGCCTCGGCTGTGCTTGCAGAAATACCTGCATCACTCAAGGAGGTAGATACATAACAGTCTATTATTGAAAAAATGTATGGTAACTCATCTTGTTGATAACGACCCATAAAAAAGATATTTTTTTGTAGATTCAGATCCTTGGTAATTTTTTTTAAGTTATTTGTTTCGGATCCGCTGCCATAAATTAAACATAGAACTTTAATATTAGTATCAACTAATTTTTTTACTGATAGTATTAAAGTTTTTATATCATAAGTTTTATCGTGATTTCTTAAACTAATAATTTTAAGATGGTTTCGGAAATATTGAAGTTTTAATTTCATTTCCATTTTAGAGCTATATTGTTTTTTCGAAAAATGAGCAGTATCAATTCCAAAATTAATAATTTGAACTTTATTTTTTGTATTTGTATCAACATTAAATATTAAATTCTTCATTTCATAGGAATCTGTAGTAATTATTTTTGCTTTTTTAAGTAATTTTTTTATAAAAAAATTTTTTAAAATATTTTTTGTATTTGTTTTTATATCGTCGCCCCAAGCAGTGCATACTAGATTATTAGTTTTTAATAGTAACGAAATTGCACCATTAAAACCAATGTAGTGAACATGAATTATATCATTTTGTGAAAAAAATTTTCTTTTAAAAAAAATAGAGAATATACAATATATAAAATTTAAAAACCTATTCTTAAATATATCAAATATATATAAATTTATTTTTTTTGTGAATTCATAATTTTCAATTTTTTTTTTTAAACTAATTACCGAAACCTCGTAATCTGAATTTGAAAAAAAATTAATCCATTTAAGACTATGTATAGAATCAAGAGATGCAATAAAAAGTATTTTTTTTTTCAAAATTCAATTTTTTTTTATTCTTTTATAAAAAATTTATTAATTATTTCATATAAAATGATTTAACAACTTCACAAATATAATCAACATCTTCATTGCTTATAAAAATATTCATTGGCAACATTATACATCGTTCAAAAAATTTTTCAGTTTTAGGTAATTTTTGATTAAAACCTAATTTATGAAATTGATGTACACCTTTACCACCCCACTGTATTAAAGTTCCTATATTTTTTTCACTTAAATACATCTTTAGATCATCTCTTTTATCAGTGGTAATTTCATAATTTTGGTAAACATCAAAATGATCAGAGGTATTGCTTGGACCGGGTGGAAGTTGTAATTCAGATAAATCGCTTAATCGATCTTGATACATTTGAGCTACTTCTCTTCTTCTTTCAATAACTTTTTTATAGGTTTTAAGCTTATGACTTAAAATAGCTGCTTGTAAATTATCAAGTCTTGAGTTTCGTCCCCATCTTTTTACTTCACCATCGGTGTCACGACCATGATCATGTAGTTGAAATATTTTATGATATAAATTTTTATCATTTACTAACACACCACCCGCATCACCTAAACAACCCAAAAGTTTTGCCGGAAAAAAACTAATGCATGATGCCAATCCAAAAGTACCTGCGTGTTGGCCTTTGAATCTAGCTCCTAAAGCTTGTGCTGCATCTTCAATTACAAATAAACCATTTTTTTTTGCAATCTTGCTAATAGCATCCATATCGCACACTCTACCGTTTAGCTGGGTTGGCATAATACCTACGGTATTTGAAGTAATAGCATTTTCAATTGATTCTTTGCAGATTAAATTATCATCACCTATATCAACTGGTACAGGAACTCCTCCAGCAAATTTAATTGCGGAGGCTGTGGCTAACATAGTATGAGATGATATAATAATTTCATCTCCCTTATTAAGACCAATTGCTTCTAAAAAAATTTCCATTGCGTCTGTTGCGTTACCAACTCCAACAGCATAATTGCATCCAGAATATTTTGCTAGCTCTTGCTCAAAATCAGAAACAGCCTTCTGCATGATAAAACCACCTGAAGACGATACATTGTCAATAATTGATATTAATTCCTTTCTATTATCTAACCATAACCTTGGGTAATCAAAAAATGGAACTTTTATACTCATGTTTTTTTACCTTTTTAATTTTTTTAATATTTTTTTTGTAGCTCTTACCAGGTCATCGGTAGAAGTATAATAGTTTTTTTCAAGTAATTTTGAAGTTGGCGCTGGTGCATCTGGTAGAGCAATTCTTACAGGTGAATTTTTTAAACAGTTTGCAGGTAGTTCTTCTACTAATTTTGTAATTATTTCTGCTGAAAAACCTCCAGAAGTCCAACCTGAATCAACTACTAATAAGTTTTTTGTTTTCATAACAGATTTTTTAATTAGGCTAGTTTTAAGTGGGTTTAGAACCCTAATATCTATTACTTCTGTATATATATTTTCTTTTTTAAGAATTTTTGCAGCCTCACGTGCTAAAAAAGATGAATGTCCCGATCCAACGATTGTAATATCTTTACCTTTAATACTTATCTTTGGGTTTTGATTTTTTAAATCAATTTCTTTTATGGTTGGTAAATAATCTTCCTGATCATATAACCATCTATCATCAATGTACATTACTGGATCTTTACATAGAACGGATGCGATTAATAAGTCTCTAGCATCTGCCACAGTAGATGGCATAACCACTCTAAGTCCAGGCACATGTGAAAACCACGCATGAAGTGCTTGAGAATGTTGTGCACCCTGCTCTCCACCTCGATTTATTATGGCTCTAATTGTCAAATTTGGGTTTGCTTGACCACCAAACATTTGGGACCAATTAGCTGCCTGATTAACCATCGCGTCCATTGCATATAACATAAAGTCCATTCTTGGATGAACTACGATAGGCTTCATGCCTGCTAAAGATGCCCCTACAGCTGCTCCCGTAGAAGCAGACTCAGACACTGGAGTATCAATTATCCGTTCAACTCCAAATTTTTTATCTAAATTTGTCATCGTATTACCAACATACCAAGGACTCCATAGCCCCTGCCCAATTATAAATACCTCTGGATATTTTTTTAATAAATATTCAAATGCGGATAATATTGCTGTTCCATAATTATATTTTTTATTTTTCATATTTATTTTTTTGAATATACATATTTTAAGGTTGAGTCTGCTGAAGGGTATGGGTCTTTTATTGCTTTTTTCCAAGCAGTTTGAATTTTTTTATCAATTTTATTATTTAAAATTTCCTCTTTTTTCTTACTCCAAATATCTAATTTTATCATCGATTTCGATAAACGTTGAATAGGGTCTCTTAACTTCCAATTTTTAACATCCTTTAAAGATCTTTTTACTCCAACATCAATATCATCACGCCAATCAACATGTCCATACCATCTATAAGTTATAAGTTCTATTAGAGCTGGACCTCCTCCTGAACGTATACTATCAATTAATTTTTTTGATGATTTGTAAACTGAAACAACATTGTTTCCATCCTCCAATTTAAAAGGTATATTATTAGCAACAGCAAATCTGGAAATCTTGTCGCTCGGTTGTCTTAAAGATATATGCATATGACTTGCAAATAAATTGTTTTCAACAACAAATAAGATTGGTGCTTTTTGTATTTTAGCAAGATTAAATGACTCATGTACAACACCTTCTTCAACAGAACCATCACCAATATACACAACTCCAATATCTCTTTTTTTTTTCATTTTAGCAGCCATTGCTGCGCCAACAGCCAAAGGAACTGTCCCAGCTACAATAGGTACAGAACCGTAAAATCCATTTGATTTATCAAATAAATGCATTGAACCACCCATGCCTTTTGAAAATCCAGTTTTTTTTCCCAGTACTTCTGCAAATAACTTATAAAAATTTGGATTTAATGCTAGTAAATGTGAATGTGATCTATGCGCACCGAAAACATGATCTGTTTTTTTTAAATTTTGAGATACTCCAACAGCAATAGCTTCTTGACCAGCGCCAAGATGTACTGGACCACCAATTAAATTATTCCTCTTACCCCATGCTAATTTATTCTCAGTTTTTCTTATTATAATCATTGTATTTAACATTTTCTGTAATGTTTTTTTATTTACATTCTTAATTGATATCGGGTTGTGATATTTTTTTGGATTAGAAAGTTCTTTTAAATCATTTATAATATTTTTTAAATTCATTAGATATAATTCAGTTTAAAATCGCAGACCAGTTTTCTTCAATTTGATATGTATTTTTAATGCCAATTATAACAGAAGATATATTTTTTTGCATTAATGCCCAGTTTATTGAATATTGTAATAAATTATAATTTTTTTCAATTGCTTTAATCTTTAATTTTTCGACTATATCTAATGCATTAATAAACTCGTTTCCTTTGAACAAAGGCAGCCTAGATCGTCTATCGCTTTGTGGAAAACTTGAATTTTTATCTAATTTTCCTGTAAGTAGGCCATTTTCTAGTACGTTATAAGCAATTACTTTAATTTTATTATTTGCACAAATACTAGAAACTTCATCATCTATACCACCACTAATCAAATTAACAGGTAACTGTACATAATCTACTTGAGAAGAGCTACACGCTGTCTTTAATTGATCAGCCGAAAAATTTGAACAGCCTATAGAATTTATCTTTCCCTCTTTTTGCATTTTTAATAACTCAATAAAGGTATCTTCAATTGGGGTATTGATATCGGGCCAATGTATAAAAAAAATAGGTAGACACTCTAATCTAAGACGGCTTAGGCTACTCTCAACATCACGTCTAATTGCAGCAGGTGAACTGTCCTTATTAATAACGCTTCTTATAGAATTAGACTTTTTCCACGAAAGACCTCCTTTTGTTGCAATAACCACTTCGTGTCTGTGTCTACCTAAAATTTTTGACAGTCTCTCCTCAGATAATCCTAATCCATAAACTCCAGCTGTATCAAAAAAATTTACACCAAGATCTAGTGCTTTATGTATAGCTTTTTTTATTTCATCCAAATCAACAACTCCACTATCAGTTCCACCAAGAGGCTCACAGCCAAAACATATTGAGGATAAACTTTTCATGGCTTGATATTTAACCTTGTTATATTTTTTATACCTATCATGCTAAACACGGTCTCTACGAGAATTCTGATATCGAGTAAAAAATTTTTTTCTTTGATATATCTGAGTCTTAGTAAATTTTTAATTGGTTCTATTTCAGTTGCATACTTTTTATCAACATTTTTACTACCTAAAACTTTATCCATGTCCATAAAATATAGTGTTGCTAAGTCAGTTAATCCAGGTTTGACTGATAATATCAGCTTGTACTCACCTGTATATTGTCTTGTATAATATATTACCTGTGGACGCGGTCCAACTAATGACATATCACCTTTAATTATATTAATAAATTGCGGGAGTTCATCTAATTTATATTTTCTTAAAAAACGGCCTACTTTATTCAGTCTAGAATCATTTAAAGCAGTGGAAGGACCGCCAATATTTTCAGCATCCTCTACCATAGTTCTAAATTTGTACATCTTAAAATTTACATTATTTTTTCCAACTCTTGTACCTTTGTAAAATATGTCTCCTGACGAAGTAATTTTGATAATTATAGATATTAAAACAAATATTGGTAATAAGATTATAAATGCCAAAATTGCAACAATAGTGTCAAGTATTGATTTCAATAATAAGTTACCATTACAAATAATTTTAAATAAAATTTAAACCCAATTGTATTTAATATAACATAATCTCTGATATTTTAGTAATTATATGTTTAAAAAAAATTATAAAAAATTAGATAATAAAATAATTATAAGATGATTAAAATAGGTAAAAGACCTTTAAGTGAAGTAATAAAGAGAGTTTTTAAAAAAAATTTATTTAAAGTTATAAAATATTTTTTTATCGTTCATAAAAACCTAATCCAAGCATTAGCAATATCTTAATGGTATATATTAATAATAACGGCCATCTAAAAATTCTATTTACTAAAGTAACTTTGCCAGTTTTTTAGTTAAAGTTATATAATTGAGATTTTTCACTACATATTCATATCCGGTTTTACCCATTTTCAGACGTTCATCTGGATTTAGTGCCTTAAGTTGCATAATAGCTTCTGCTATTAATTTTGGATTGTCAGCTTTTACTGATATGCCACATTCACAATTTTTTGGGTGTATCAAATGTATAATTGGTTTTGCAGCATACATATATTGCGCAAGTTTGTTGGCTGAAAGGCCAAACTTATAAAGAGGAAGGTCCTTAGCGCTAATGTAACATGCATCAAATTCTTTTAACATAGTTTGTACTTGGATATTTTGAATAGGATCAACAAAGACCACGTTTTTTAAATTTTTTGCCATTTTAACCAAGTTTGATTTTTCTTTACCGTCACCAACTAAAACAAAAGTAATTTCAGCTTCTTCCTTTAATATCTTCGCAGCTTCAATAAATGAACTTAGATTATTAGCTAAACCAAAGGTTCCTGTATAACCAACAATGAATTTATCTTTCGGTAAAGCAGATACTACACTTTTGTTTAATGGTTCTGCATTTTCAAGTTCGGTAGGATGAATACCATTTGGTATCCATATAAATTTATCATGTATCATTCCGCGCTCAACCATATGCTCAACTGCGTGAGGTAAAACAGAAATAACTTTATCTGATTTTCTATAAGCAAAATCTTCGATCCATTGTAAAAATCTTATAAACGGATTTTTAGGAGAATAACCACCTATCTGTATAATTGATAGTGGCCAAATATCACGAACTTCAAAAAAAAGTTTTGCGTTATACTTTTTAGCTAATTGATATGCAGAAAGATAACCAATTAAAGATGGTGATGAATATATAATAACGTCTGGCTTCTCATTTAATTTATGACCAATACCTAATAATTTAAAAGCAAAATAAAACCAGTTTAAAATTCTTTTTTTATCATGAGCATTTTTATAGTTAATCGTTGGAAGCCTTAAAAATTTAAAATTTTCAAACTCTTCAAGTTCAGGGGCAGACATAACAAGTTCCTTATCTTTTGAAACATGGGACCATCTAGATGAAACAAGGGAAACTTTATAACCTAAATCAGCAAGTTCTCTCGACAAATATCTATGCCTACCAATACCAGTACTAAGCAAAGAACCGTACTGATTAATAATCCATATATTTTTTTTATTCATTGTAATTCAAATCTTGTTATTTTTTCTTATATCATAAAATTCAATATTCAAATTTTTACAAAATTCTTCATCTGTTAAAGAATCGCCTACATAAATAGGTGAAATAAATTTTTTTGCATCCTTTAGATGATAAAAAGATTGAATGTTTGGTTTTGGTTTGTAAGAGGATGCAGTAACAATTTCAATCAAATCCTTTGGCCAAAAGAAATTAATTGAATTAATCTTATTAAGTTGTTGCTGAGGCGCTCCATTTGTGATTATTTTAATAATAAACTCATTGCTCATTTTAGAAAGAAATTCCTTAAACCAAGGCAAAATATTTATACATGAATTACATTGATAATTTCTCATTATATGTAATGATTTCTCTACTGAAAAAGACTCTGCAGGAAAAGAATTTTCTAATTTATTAAATAAATTATTACGCCCCTCCTTTAAAAAAGTTTTTTTTAAAAATTCATAAACTATTTTTGAATTTATATTTACTGCTGTTTTTGAAATTTCATTATAAACTCTAAACAAAAACTCAGTTTCTAAATAAATAGTATTATCCAAATCAAAAATTAATTGTCTGCTTTGTTTTGTTTGTTCAGCTAAATACTCAACTGTCATAGAATGCTTCTTGATAATATCTTATAAAAGAAATTCCTGAAATTTTTTTCACTTTTTTTAAATTGATACCTAAAGCTTGATCTACAGCTCTAACTGGTAAATTTATACCCAAACCTAAAGCAGCAGAACTTGTTCCCTGTATTCTAGGATTAGACTCAAGCAAAAGATACTTTCCTTCAACTGATTTTTTAATTTGAAAACCGATTGGTCCTTTCAAACCAGGTATGCTTGAAACAATTTTATTTATATAATTAATAACTTTTTTATCATTTATAAAATTTCCAGAAGTTGATATTCCGCTATTTATAGTAGTTCTAGTTCTGATCAAACAATCCAAAAGAACACCATTTTCAACTATTGTATCAATTGTTAGCTCGGTGCCTGGTAAATACTCACTAACCAGAATCTTTGGTATCTTTTTTTTTCCTATCGAAGTAATCACTTCATTCAAAGTTGAAAAAATTGAAGTTGGTTTCTTATTAAACAATAGATCAAATCTATCAGCATTTCCATCAAGTATTCTAACACCTCGACTACCGTTTCCAATACAGGGTTTTATAACAACAGGTACTTTTCTATAATTTAATTTTATAACTGCTTCTTTAAGCTGATCTTTATCGTTTGCGATAAAAAATTTTGGAACATCAATTTTGTTATTTTTTAAATGTTGATAAAGCAAACATTTATTATTCATTAAAAAAAGAGCATCTTCATCTGATACAATTACTTTTATACCTTTTTCTAAAAATCTTTTTTTGTGGGTACTCAGCTTGAATAGTTCCTTTGTGACCAAAGGTAAAAGGACATAAATTTTTTTTTTAATACATAAATCTAACAATGTTGCTATAAATTTTTTACTATTTGCCATTGGTAACTGATGAAAAGAACAGTCAGTAGACATATATCGACCAGAAGCATTAGGGTTTGCATCTGCAATATGTAAATTAATTTTAGTATTCTTTTTTAAGGCTTGAATAATTCCTGGGCCACCTGGAGATCCTGCTCCAGTCATTAACACATTTATTTTATTACCCAACGTATAACCTCAAAACTTTCAGCAAACCGTGAACCTATTTGAACACCTCTTGTTTTAGCAAGAGAAAATATAAAGTCCTCACTCATATAGTTTTTTTGTCCTTGCGACTTATATTCCTTTAGAGCGTCACATTTTTGCTGAATATGTTTTTCATCCAGATTTACAAATGATGTTGTATTAAAGGTAAGGTTATTCCATATCAATTCATATCCAAGAATAGTACTACTCTTGAATGCTCTTAATCCTTCTTGGGCTATTGTTGCATGATCTTGATGGATATCATTTAAAGAAGGCATTAAAACTAAATCTGGTTTTAATTTTTTTCTATGAGTCATTAAATTTTCAAGTATTTCCTGTCTAGAATAATTTAATTTTCTAACTTGGTAGTTATAAACAAAAACATTTTTACTTGGTATACCCAGTTTAGTTGTAGCGCTCACAACCTCTTTTTTTAAAGTATCTTTTGGAAATTCTTCAGGAAGAGATTCTTGTGCAGTAGAAAAAGCAAAATAATAAATATTTGCACCAAGCTCTACAAGTTTAGCAATAGTGCCTCCTGCACCAAGTTCTCCATCATCTGTATGAGGTGACAATACATATACATTTTTATATTTACTGAGCATTATGTTTTGTTAATGTTAATGTATTGTTAAAAAAATCTAACCTTCCTTTTTTAATTTTTGAAAAATTTAACATAACGTATATTGGTACATACAAACAATCTAAGATCAATTTAATTTTTTTTGGATAACGTATTAATATTCTAAATATATTGTATATTACCCTGCCAAACATACTCCAAGTGTAAATTAATATATTTTTATATGACATTTCAAATCTTTTCAAAAAAATATACATATCATATACTTCTGACATATAAATTAGTTCTTTTAATGGCATTCGTCCATCTTGTGTTGCTACATCGATATATTTTGCTTTAGGTATGACAAAAAGTGATTTTTTATTCTCTTTAAAGATTGAATATGAAAAATCAATATATTCATTCCAAGAATATTTCATAAATTGATTTTCAAAATTATACTTTTTAAAGACTTTTTTAGAAAAAACTCCTGCACATGTTGAAATCCATTCACTTTGGACTATTGAATTAAAACTAGTGGGTATAGGATTTGTAACACAAAGAGAGGGAAGAACTCTTGATTTACCCTCTTCATAATAGCTAGATATCATAAAAATTTTAACAAACTTTTCTAGCAAACTATATGTAAAACTATTTTTCATTTCTTTATAAGCTTGGTTTACTAACTTATTATATCCCTGAACACCTAAAGCATGAGGGTGCTCAAGAAAAACTTTTTCAATTTCTTCATAATAATTTGAATCCAGCAAGACATCATCATCAAGAAATGCTATCAAGTCTCCTTTTGCTTTAGAGGCTCCTAGGTTTCTTGCTGAAGCTCCACTATTTATTAAATTTTTAAAAAAATAAATTGATATATTTTGCAGCCTAAATCGTTCTTCAAACATTTTAACAACTTTTTTTGCATATGAGTTATCCGAATTATCAATAACTAAAATTTCAAAAGGCTTTTTTGTCTGTACTAATAAATAAGATAAACAATTATTTAAGTGTTTCTCTCTATTATATGTTGGTATAACAATAGAAATTTTCAATTTTTTTTCCTTTTAAAAATTTTTTTTTGATTTTTCATGCAACATTAATAATATTGGATTTTTAGGCATTACCCAAAAATAAACTAATAGCACACCTGTTATTGTTCCTACAAATGACCATAAAATAACAGTTAGATATATTATTGAAACAACATACTTACTTCTGTTTTGACTTTTCAAAATTGCTGAAAACCCAAGTAAAAGATTAAACAAATACAGAAAAATACCAATAAAACCTGTATCAACCATTACCGAGACTGCACCTGGAGCTTGTAAAGATGTTACGTTATTAAACAATTTCATCTTTAAAGTTTTGCTCAATTCCCTCATTGGGTCAATTAATTCATATCGTGACATATACCAGCCATAACCAAATAATGCACGAAATGGATCTTCTGTTATGAAATTATAAGCTACTTTTGGTATTATTATTCTTCCCTGTCCTTTTTCTTGAGCTAGCTGTTTTGGGACTACAAATTCTAATTTAGAGTTTAAAGGTAAAAAATCCTGTATTTTTCTAGCTGAGTTAGAATAATTAGCAGCCCAAAATTGGTAACTTGCCATGAAGCAAATAATTAAAAAGAATTGTAATATACCTCTATTATTTTTCTGCAATAATTGAAATAGAATATTTAACAATAAAGCACCTAAAATTGCAAAAATACCTGCTCTTGAGTCGTAATACACAACCGTAATTGTCACTATGATAAAGCTTAAAACAATAAATAAGTTTATACCTTTCAAATTATTGTCTATTTTTTTATTTTTTTGACTAAGAATAATTAAGGCTATTGAATAAATAACAGTTGGAAATGTTGCTACCGAACTTCCAGAAATATAAAGATCTTGAAGTATACCACCTTTACTCTGTCCAGTTAATAATTCATAGATATAACCAGATAAAAAATAAAGTAAAAAATATATAGAAGTTGAATGAATAATTATCTTAGCGACATAGTTAGAGTCTATTGGTTTTTGATAGCTTCTAAATACAAAAAAAACTAAGCCAACTATAATAAAAAAAATTATCCAACGAAGCATTCTTGGATCATCCAGCCAAAGACCTCCTCTAAAAGATTGAAACAATAAATAAATTGTTAAAAGAATAAAAGCTTTTTCATGCAAATTATAACTCCTTTTTTCAATACTTTCGTTTACTACATTTGGTAGCATGATTTTTCTAAAAAAAAGGCCAATTAAAAGCATTATTACCCAGTACTCGTCAACAATAGGATATCCTGAAATTTTTATTCCTGGTCCAATTATAATTGAGAATAAAAATAATTTTAAAAAATTTTCTTGGTTTTTAAAAACCATTAAGGCAAAAATTAATCCAATAGAAAAATATATTAAATTAAATAACAAATTACTTCTTTCTTTATCTTAAAAAGTTGGAATAGCAATTAAATCAACTTCTAAATCCTGAGACCAATCAAATGGTAAAGCAACCTTTTCAAAGTTTTTGCTGATTAACATTACTTTATACCCTTGAGCGGCAAACATTTTTTGCAGCCATGCTTTTGTTTCTGATGGATTATCGTAAAATTGATCTTCGTGCTCAAAAATTATAATTGGACGGTATTTTTTAATAACACTTTGTGCTCCCGCTAAAACTTTTTGCTCAGCACCTTGGACATCAATTTTAATAAAGGATATTATTTCATCTTTAGCAAGGGTCAAATCACGAACAAATGTGTCAATCTTTATGCTTTCAATGTCAATTTTTGATACTATTTCATCTTTTACCGCATCAAAACTTATTGATGATAGTCCATGATTTTTAGATTTATTTACATCTTGCGCATAAAAAGATTGAAATCCATCTACATCAGAGACAACTTTTTTTACTACACTAATGTTTTGTAATTTATTAATTTGAATATTATTTAATAGTCGAGAAGATAAAACTTGGTGTGGCTCAAAACAAAAAATTTGATTTTGTGGAAACATATTAGCCACACTTAGTCCAAAAACACCTGTATTGGCTCCAATATCTAGGACAATAGATCCCTCTCGTACAACGGGTCCAACCCAATCCAACAAATAAAAATTTCTATCCTTTATTAAACTTTTGTCCAAATCAGAAGAGAGTGATGCGAGATATAAAGTTGGTTTTTCACCATAAATTATTAAGTTATCACTGGAGTTAGAAAAACTAAATTTCTCTGTGTTTATTTTTTTAAATATCCAAAATAAAATTTTATCTAATTTT
>MDSV01006095.1_pt1 | contig 17769 bp, 22 predicted proteins | sample 810851 | NCBI WGS metagenome assembly MDSV01 (sample SAMN05326640, study PRJNA326480) | marine metagenome | isolation source: seawater | place: Atlantic Ocean: North East | collected 2012 | reverse complement strand
GTGCATCAGAAGTTCTAATTCTTACTGCATTACCACCAATATCAAGTGGGGCTATTGGATCTGAAACCCCAACACCAACTGTATTTTCATCACCATCAACAAAGAGCATATGTGTGTTTGTATTAGATTCGACTCGGAAGTCTGTCAAAGAATCACTACCTTCATTGACTACAACTTCTGGGACTGAGCCGTTTATTCTTAGCCCTTCCTTAAGTGTGCCAGCATCGTTAGTTTTGAAAACTATGTTTTTATTAAATGAGTGATTCTGTATTAAAACATTTTTAGAAGTATTCAAAATAATTTTTGCATGTGCATTATCGTCTACACTAGAACTAAGGTAAATCCCAGGCTCTGGTTCTTTGAATGTTTGTGAGCCAGAAAGATACGAATCTCCATCCCCATCGACATAGAAGGCAGGATCAAGTGTGTCTGATTTTGCTGAAATTAATCTTTCAGATGCTGCTCCACTAACACTAAGAACTCCACCAAAGTGTGCACCACCTACAAGAACTTGACCAGAGCCAGTAACAGCAAAAATAATACGGTTACCTTCCGACTCCTTGCTCTGCATTAGGCATAAAGCTCTATTGCTTGTATCAGATGGTCTTATGAATAGCATGCCGCCGTTAGGGGTAAGATCACCGACATCGCCAAGTGACAGTTTTGGATTAGAGCCAGTAATGTGCACGCCCGCAGAGGCAGACAGTTGTCCATCAAACTGTGCAATATGGGTAGAGTTTAGTCCAACAGTTGAGCTACCGCTTACTGTGAAGGATCCGCTAATAGTTGCGGCGCCGTCAACATCTAACTCAGCATTTGCAAACGTGCCTTCTTTAGCAATACCAACTCTTTGGTTTTGACCGAACACTCTCAAAGTGTTTTGGTTATTTGTTCTCAAAATAATATCTTTAGTTGATTCATTTTCGATAAACAGTTGCTCTGTTGCGTTCAGGGTAATTGCAGATTGTCTTGCACCGTCACTAAAAATTTCAATCTCTCGACTGTCTTCTTCAGCTTTGTGAAGCCTAAGAACAGTTGTTCCAGAGCCAGAAATATCAAGCGATCCAGTAATTCTAGACTCGCCGGTTAAGTTTAAGAGAGAGCCGTCAAACGTAAGATTCGTTTCTGCGTTGGCTTGCCCTGTGCCATCAGATGTAATTATACGGTTGGCTGCTTGATTGCTGACGCTAGTAAGAGCCGGTGCAGTTCCATTTGATGCAGCGGTTAATCTACCTTGCGCATCAACGGTTAGAGAAGTATATGTATAAGAACCTGCACTGACAGATGTATTATCAAGATTAACAGTTACAGTATCAGTGGCGCCGGCAGTTGTGCTAATACCTGTTCCTCCAGCAATGTCAATTGTATTACCGTGCTCAATGGTCTGAGCACTCCCAGCGTCTCCAGTGATACTAAAACTAGACATGGTGCCACCCGAACCTGTGACTCCTTGTAGTTTAGACCCGTCTCCATAAAAAACAGAAGCTGATAATATTACTGAACTAGAAACATGTGTGTTGGTGATGGTAAGTCTGTCAACGTTATTAGTTTTGAAAGCAATTTGATCTGACCCAAAGTCAATCTGGGTATCTTTGTCATCTTCGTTTTGAATGTCTCCAAGGTCTCTTGTGCCTTTTGAGGTGTTATATGCCATTAGTTGGGTTCTCCGTTCTTAATAAATAGAAATCAAGTTCCTTTAGTACCTATAATCCACCAGTTTTCACCATCAGATTGCAATGTTCGCGATGAATAGTTCATTTTAACTGTGACTACATCACTGATATCTATTGTTCCCTCTTCGCAAGTTATATTTAATTCGTTTGATGTAATTTTGTATTTGTGAGAATTTGCTTTCTTAATAATGATTACACGACCAGCATTAGTTGGCGCCGGCGGTAATACAACATTAATTTTATTGCTAGTAGTGTCACACAGCAGGGTGTAGTCAGAGGGCGTGACATAGTATTTTTTATCTGTTACTCTTGATATATTGTGGTAAACAGCACCTTCACATTGTAGTTTGCTTTTTACAACGGCAGTATTTGATTTAACCTTGCCTTCAATGTCTAAAGTTGATGTTTCAGTCTCAAATGTTAATTTTGAGCTTGCTTCAAATTCTCCTTTACCTTTAAATTGTAATTCGTTTTTGGTTCCAGCGGCATGCGGCACCCTTAATTTGATATAACTGTTGTAAAAGTTGGCCAACGTTGTATTGCTTGTTATGCCGTGTGATACGTCTGAAACTAAGAGAACATCGTTATCACTCAAGTTCTGTCCATCTTTATTGATGCTGTTGCTTTTTGTTGGGTCTAATACAAGCTTTCTATCTTTTATTGATAATCCACAGTTGGCAGCTAGGCTAATTGACAAACCATCATCATCAACTTGGAGACCATCAACAGCTTGAATAGTTAAACAGCCCCTAAGATCTCGTAAGCCGTGTCCGTGTTTAATAAATTCTGCGCTTATAGGTGATAAAAACTTATCAGAGGGAACAGCGTTTAGCTTTGACCCATCACCGTAAACATTTACAGCCGCCACATTTTTAACGTGCAACATCCCATCTTCGTATCTAAAATCGTGAACTGTGTGTGCTGTACCATCTGTGTCGTATAGTAAAATACCGTTTTGTGTTTTGCCTTTGATATCTGTAATTGGCAAATCTTTGAGTGTAGCGCAGGGACTTTGCGCATCTGTATCCCAAAAGATACTTGCACTTACTGTGTTTTTAAAAACTTTAACTCCGTCAATTTCTTGATCTGCATGCTGATCAACGGATCCTTCTACTACCCCTTTAAGTGTGTTATACGCCATAATATACCCTTCATCATAAATAGCTTTATATATTTAAATAGTCATATAAAAAAGGATGCCCCCACAAGGGAGGCATCCAAAATATATTCCAACAGTAGTTGAAAAGGTACGATTACACGATACCCCAGTTGTTAGCTGCGAGATAAACGCAAGTAACAGAAGCAAATGGTGATTCGAGAGTAATAGAAGTCTCGCCATCAATTGTGTGTGAACCCTGACGGTTAACTCTGATGAAGTGGTTTGCACCTAAGTCAGCAGCTTTAATTGTAACAGAGTCACCAACCGATGGTGTTCCTGGGAGGTTGACAACAGCAGTGGAAGAACCAGTTGCGAAGTTGTAACCCTCAGAGAGAGTGTCGCCACTTTCTAAATCATCGACAGCACCACCGTCTGTAGAAAGAACACCGTTGGTAGCGGTAAGACCGGCACCAGCGATTGCAGTGATGAGATCAGCAATGCTCTCTTTCTTAGAAGCGTTGGAATCGTTAGCATCAACAATAGCAATGCTATCGGCAGAAACGTCAACAGCAGCAGCACCTAACTCGTTAAGGTCAAGAGCCATAACTGCGGAAGCAGCAGAAAGACCAACACCAGCAAAAAGAGTAGCGAGGTCATCGACAGTTTCAGCGTGCATACCATCGTCGCCAGCATCGCGGAAAGCGATTCTGTCACCGGAAGCAATTGCTTCGTCAGTTAATTCACTGAAGTCAAGTGCTAAGACTGCAGAAGCAGCAGAAAGACCAACACCAGCGAAAAGAGTTGCGAGATCGTCAACAGATTCTTTCTTAGTAACGTTAGAGTCGTTAGCATCAACGAATGCAAGGCTATCGCCAGAAGCGATTGCACCAGCGCTCAACTCGTTAAGGTCAAGATCGAGACTAGCGATAGAGTTAACACCACCGTCGAAAGAAAGACCGATACCAGCCATTGAGCCAGAGATAGCAACTTTGTCAGATGTGATGCGAACAGCACCGGAAGTTTGAACAGCAAGAACACCAGAAGATGCTACAAGACCGTCACCAGCTAATCCAGTGGCAACATCGTCGTTAAGCATTGAATCGGTAATACCAGCAGCTTTAACGCGAAGTGCATCAGAGTCGATTTCGATAGACGAGTCATCAACACCAACAGAGAATGATCCGTTTGAAGCAGCAATAGCGTTACCAGCCATAGCGGTTGCAAGGTCAGCAATGCTTTCTTTCTTAGAAGTGTTGTCGTCGGCATCAACAATAGCGATACTATCGTTAGCAACGTTGACAGCAGCAGCGCTCAACTCGTTAAGGTCAAGAGCGAGAGCGGAACCGCCTCCACCCGAAAGACCGTTACCAGCAGCGGCAGCAGCAATGCGGATTGTGTTAGCGTTTTGCTCAAGTCCTGTACCAGCAAGATCAGAAGCGAAATCGCCAACAGCTTCTTTTTTGACCAACTTATCAGTATCGTCAACATAAAGAATGAAGTCACCAGCAACATCAACAGCGGCTGTGGCAACACCATCAAAGCGGACAGTACCGCCCATTAATAAGTCGCTAGAACCGGAAATTACACCAGTGTCACGGAACTCGCCTTTGACGACTCCTGTGGCTGGATCCTTGACGGTTACCGCGCCTTCTTGATCGAGGGCACCACTAAGAATTGCAGTACCTCTTTGAAATTTATAAGCCATGTTAAAAAACCCTCCATAAATTAGTTTTATATTATAGCAGAGAAAGATACACCTATCCAAATTTGATTCAGATAATGTGCACCTGCTCGCTTATAATTAGTATTGACAACGGACAAAAATTTTAGAACACGAAGAATTTATCTGTGCCGTTTGAATAAAGCTGGATTGCTGCGTAGGGTGACTCCAAAACTATCGAATTTTGACCGTCGATTGTTTGAGTTCCAGAGGCAATTACTGTAACATTTTTAGACGACGCTCCCCCTGATTCATCTTTGATCGTAAAGTATTGTCCTGCTTGATAATCACCTGCAGATGGTAGCTGTATTTGAATTGCTGCAGCACCTGATACACCCAGTAACGTATCATTTGTAGAGGCAGTTGCATTTGTTGTAATTGCTCTTCTAGAATAAGATATACCACTTGAGACACCTGTTAATCGACTACCGTCGCCTTCAAAGAAAGAAGCTTTTACGCCTATACTAGCAGTCAAGTCGCCTGTTATGTTAAGAGTGTCGCCGTCGAATGTAAGATTCGATTCGCAAGTTAAAGTATTAGCATTGCCACCAACGTTTGTGACAATAGCGTTGTTTGTGGCGTTTGATACGCGCGGCACATTAATAATCTCAGCACCATCAGAAGTGCTAAGGTTACCTGAAACAATCGAGTTTTCCGCTAATGTTACTCGTGTCGTTAATAAGTCTGGTAAGAGTACTGTTCCAGATAGATTATTGTAAGCCATGCGTAGCGCCTCCTTTTATTAATTAGAAGACGAACCAGTTCGCTCCATTAGAATACAAACTAATTGCAGGATTAGACCCTGTTAAAACATAATTGGCCGCGCCATCGATTGTGTAGCCAGTTGATGCATTGATAGTGATATCGGTACCATCTGTATGACCAACCTCGTCCTTAATTAATAAGATAGAACCGGTTTTGTAAACTGATGCACTTGGTATCAAGATACTAACTGCTCCAGCCCTTTGTACACCAAGTATGTATGCAGGCGCACTAGCTGTGAACGATGCTGCAGTTACTGGTACGTATTCTACGTTAAACCCTCTAACAGTAACTGCGTTTGTAGAAGTGTCTACCCTTAAAATATCAGAGCCTGCCGCAGCAGGTCCTACATAAAGACTACCTGTTCTAACGTGGATATCGTCGTCGGTGTCACCAAAGAAAGTGGAACCAGTCGATACGATAGTTGTGATATCATTAATACGATAACTGCTGGCGGATATAGCGCCAGTTACTACTAAGTTTCCGCTTAAGACCAGCGTGTTGGCTGTATGCTCTCTATAGGAAGAGGTGTGATACAGAAGATTAAACGAGCCGCTTGTTGCATTGGCGCCAGTTAAAAACTGAACCGATCCAGTAGGACCAGCAGCTTGACCGCCGCCTCCCGAACTACCTTCGCAATCTACATAAGCCCATCCAAATGCCATTTTTAGCCAACTCCAGCCGAGCCCGTCCAGTTAGAACCAGCGTCAGTTCTCACGCTAGCTGGTCCAATTCCTGTTAATCCAGCTACTACATCTGCTTTAGCAGTGCCAACCAACCAAATTTGAGATACTTTCAATTCTAATCTTGGAGTTGTTCCTCCGGCAGGAACTGTAAAATAGTTGTTATGTGACTTGCCAGGGTGTACTCCATTTTCGGAAAATCCAACTCTTAGAGAACCAGTTGTTGGATTGTGTACAACAACCCATCGTGTTACGTATGGAAATTCAACTTTGACAGGGGCGTTAGCAACAACTCCACCTTTGGCAAAGGGGACTCCTGACACTTGGTATGATGGGACATGATTAAGTCCAACACGTTGATTTGCATAGATACTGCTTGACATTTAAAACACTCCTAATTTTTAGTATATTCAATATAAATAGTCACTTTCTGTTTCTATTTCGCCTTTCTTTTGCTTTGAGGCGTTTTTGTTCTTGGCGCTCGCGGAAGCGCCTTGCCTTTTCACTCTTCTCTCTCTTTGCTACAGATGGCTTTTTATAATATCTTCTTTCTCTGGCTTCTTCTAAAATTCTTTCTTTTTTTGTTTTTTTGATAAATTTTCGAATCATGCGCTCAACATTGCCTCTGCATTCGCGTGATGTTACTTTAAAATTGCCTTTCTTTTTCATTTCATTGCATCCCATATTTTAGAAGCACCACCCATCAAAGATGATATATCGACTCCAGAATCATTAGACGAACCTAAATCGACTGAGCCTGCTGGCGCTTCTTGTTGCTGAGCGGGGGTAGGCGTTGTTCCTTCGAACAGATCTACACCGTTAAAAGCATCTTTGCCAATTGCGTCCATCATTTTACGGCGATGTTCAGCTAATTTTTTACTTTGCTGCTTGTTTGTGTTGCGAGTGGGAAGCGGTCGTTGTTTAGGTTGCTTGACTTCAACTATAGTCTCTTGTTGCATTCCCTTAACAACTTCTGAAACCACATTAGACAACAGCCCCTCTTCCAGAAGTGCTTCTTTAACGCACTCTTTAACAAGGGGCTTGATAATTGTCTTCAATTCATTTTTCTTCATTTTTCTCTCTTTTCTCAAAGAATTTGTCAACTGCCTCTAACACAGCATCATAGACTTTTTGCTCTTCAAATCGCATCGATGTAGCGCCAATGTTTGTTGGTCCGCCGCGTTGACGAGAACGCTGCCTGTTTAAAGCTGCTGTGCCCGTTCTTCTTGGTGCGTCAGCGGGGGCGGCTTGGGCTGATGGGGCTGCGGGCTCTCCTGCTCTAGCTTGAGCACGAGCGCTTGCTTTATCAGCATCAAAGTTGGCGCCAGAGGCTAATGCCTTCGCGGCAGCTTTGGTGGCCAAATCAGACACAGCACCTATAAATGCAGCTACATTCTGCTTGTAGTTTTGAATGCGCTTCTGTGGTTCTCTTTCAAACGACTTGAGGTATCTATCTTCATATTGCTTCTTTGCTTTAGGATCCTTAATAGTACCAGACACCTCGGCTGCAGCATCGAACAGGGAGTCCGCATTCACATTTTGAGACAAAGCCTGCTCTAAGGCGCTTGCAATATTGTTAACTAAAATAGGCGGCTTATTGCCATTTGGCTTGAGATAGTTTTTCATACCACCACGAGCACGTAATTTTGCCTTCATAGCTGCTTGTTGACCTTTTGTCATCTTACCTTCTGCTTCTGTTAACATTTCAAGCAAAAACTCATCCATATCAACACCTTCGGCAATATCAATGTTTGGGTTTTTGGTCATCTTAACAAGTGCAGGAAAAAACTCTTTATTGAATAATTGCAGTAAATTTCTAGAAGCGGGGTCTTTAGCAGCGACACCTGTTCCTTTGGATACTGCCTTTCTAATAATATCTAACATTTGACCATTAACAAGAAAGTTCATTGTTGCAAACTCTGTACCAGAGATTGGCATAAATGGACCTTCACCGCCTGCAGAGGCTGCTGGCTTGGGGGTGGACGCTCCAGTACCTGCGCCTGCGTCGTCTGCTGCAGCGTAAAAAGCCTCTTCATCTTCAGCGTCAAACTTTGCTAGCTGGGCTTTATATCCGCCGGAGGGTTTCGGTACCATTCCTTTGAGAAATCTACCTACCTTTTTACCGACACCAAAGAGTTCTTGTAACTCTTCTTCAGTCATGTTCTCAGTCTCTTTAAGGAAGAGTTCCCATTTATCATTAAAATCTTGTTTATTCACTTTCAAGTACCTCATTAAGTAAGCGATTAATCTTATCTGCTTTTGTAAATACCTTGTTATTAAAATCTTTTGCTTCTTTCATCATAAAAGCACCAGGAGTTGAAGGCTCAGAAACAAAGTCAAAACAAATTAATTGGAAGTCATCCTCTACAACTGTGTTGCCTTGAGACTCAGATACAGAGCCCATGCCTCTAGATGAGATGCCAATACTCACACCAGCGCTGACTAATGATTGTAAAACCTGACCAGACGGTGTGTCGAGCACTTTTGCTTTGCCCATAACGTTTTTGCCATCCCACCAAACATCTGTCATCATGTGAGATGCATTTTTTAAATTAATAACTGAATCGTCGGGGTGATCGAGTTCACCGAGTGCCCTTCGTTCTTTAACTAACTTAGAATAGTTTACCATTTCACGTTTCAAAACGTGCTCAGGATAAACACGACCGTTTCCATTGACTGTGTCAGCCTTTTGGATAATGCCAGTTAACATCATTCCACCGCCTGCTACAAAACGTTTTTCTTCTTCAGTTAGTAAATCTTGACAAACTCCTCCATCGCAAAGCTCGTAATATTCTCTAAGTAGCTTTTGACCCATAGCTAAGATCCTTTGCAGCAGCGTCTAACTGGCTGCAACATCCATTTAATTGTCCAAGTTTGTGTGTTCATGTTTAACTCCGTTGTCTCCAAACACCATGTTTAAAACATATGATGTTCCTGATGAAAGCCATCCTAAAAGGAAAAAATTAAAGATAGTTACATCAAAACTAAATAGTTCTGTAAATGGAGAAAGCAACATTAAAAACCAACCGACATGAAAGCCCATGCACATGGGGCAATGAAATACTTTTCCATAACCGCGCAAAGACTCTTTGGGGGGTCTTAATTTTTGTATGGCAGGCATATCGCTGTATACTAAAATTTGTGTCAACCCGTAGGCACACAGTATAAACGTTATTAATTCCACATTAACTCCTAAATTGTGTATAAATAACTAAGTGAATAAGGATCTCTAATGTATCCTTGTCTAATTGAACCCTTCTGCGCAGCCTGTGGAACTTCACCAAGCTCAGTAGAGTCTTCCTTGTCGGGATGAATTAGCTCATCGCCAGACATCGAGATGATTGCCTCTGTAGATTCAAAGTACGGGCGCTCCTCGTCAATAAATTTTGATATATTAATAAGTGCCATTTTAGCAGTGCTTAAATCTTCTTTGAAAGAATCCTGCATAGTGCCTTCAATTGCGCCACAGAAAGCACCGCCCTGAATTGACTCAGGGATTATTACACCTTTCTTCTTTAAATGAGAGAATAATCTGTTTTGCGCACCATATACCAAGTCTGACATGGTCTCTTTTGGAAACGCAATAATTTTATTTTGTGTTGGGGAAAGAACTATGTCAATGTCGCCGTGATCAAAAACCATTAAATCGCCATTCATGCTCTTACGCATGTCCATTTCTAAGCGGACGATAGCTGTTTGATTCTGTCTACCAATTTTAATTGTCAGCGCCATCAGAATATATTTCCTTTACTAGTTTTTGTGTTTTCAGGACTGTAAGCAAAACTTCTTCGTTAACATCCATGGTAGAGAATCCTTCTAACTTCGTAATGACCTGCTCTGTTTTTTCGGTCATAGTCTTATCATCACCAATCTCTTTAGTATTAAATGACTTGCTAAGAGCTTCCTTAAGTCTTCCGATTTCATTATTTAAAAAAGATTTAAGAGCTAACGAGTTATCAGTAAAAGAAAGAATAAATTGATTTAACAATTCTTTTTGCTCTTCTAATAAGTCTTCATTGTACTTCTGATTAAATTTTTGCACAAACTTACTGACCACTACCGAATCAACATCTGATGCTTCTTCAGCTTCTGGGGTCTCGGTCATGAAAGAAACAATCTTGTTCTCTAGCATAATTCTTTCTCTTGGGCTTGTTTTTAAAGAAAACATTTGATCAATCGTGGCCAACGCTTTATAGTTTGGCACAAAGTTATTAAATATATTTGAGTCTACTTCGGTGTTAATATCCTTTATTAATTCAGTTTGCGCCTTGAAAATTCCGCTTGGATCAATTAACCTTTTTTGAATTTTTACTTCATTGATTATTTTTTTGCATGTTTCCTCATCGGAACCATAACTTTCGGTAATACTGTGGTAGCACTCTAAATCCTTTTTAAGTATAGAATCAAAGGCAAAGTGCTTTTTAACAATATCAGCAATTTTATTTTTAGTGACATGATCGTCTCTTAAAATTGCAGCGGTCATCTCCTTTACTAGTGCTTCATAAACAAGTGCAGTGTTCCTTTTTTTATTATGCTTATTCTTCATTATTGGGCTCCATGTTTTTTTCTTTATGCTCTAAGTTTTCAATAATAGTTCTTATAGACTCATTGATTTCGAATAATTTAGATTCTTCAGATGACTCTCTCAAATTATAAATAGAGGCTTCTTCTTCATAAATACCTTTTGAGATACTTGGTATCTTGTTGATTTCTGAACCTGGGAACGTTGGTCGTTCTGAACCTCCTGCTTTTTCTCTATTATATTGCGCAGCATAATTTCTTATTCTAGGACCAGAATCCTTTCTTCTGTCATTTTTAACAGGAGTGTACGTACTCTTTTCGTAGGTCTTTTTATCGGGTCTAGAGCCGGGGGGTACCGCTAAAAGTGGTGAGTCATCGCCTCCACCGCCCGCATCAGGCTCCGGTGCATCAGTACCGACATCACCTGCTGGGACCTCTTCTGGTCCCCCTGCAGCAAGATCATCCCCACCTAGATCACCACCTAAGTCTCCGCCAAGGTCACCGCCTAAGTCACCACCCAAGCCACCGCCGGCGTCACCTGCTGCCGCTGCTTCAGCAACTGCTTGTAAGGAAGCATCTTGTTTGCGGTCATAAAACAATTCTCTCTGATTTCTAACGAACTCTTCATGTGACATACCAAATATATGCTCAGCAACCCAGCGCCGCGAAAAGAATCCTTCAGTAGCTGACCCAGCAATATCAAACTTAGCCTTCCAATGCTCAATCTCTTGAAGTTCAGCAATCTTGGAAGGATTGTTTAGTGCCAATGAGAACGAAAGTAGATCATCGCCGCGGAAACCAAGCGTGTAAAGATGGATGATTCCAACCTTTTCAAGTTCAGCAATAATAACTCGCTGAAGTCTTTGAATTGTTCTTGCGAAGCGAATATCTTTTTGTGCAAGTGTTGTCTTATCTTCTGCTGCGCCTTCACCCATTGCAAGGTATGCCTGGGGAATTTTTAACGCGGAAAAGAGTTTGTCGCGTAGATACTTGATATCATCAATCTGCGTAGTGTTTGTTCCACCGGCTAAATTTTGAATATCAGTTACTGAGCCAGCACGAACGGGAATAAAATAATCCTCTTCGATACTCATGGGATTGTATCTTAAATCTACTCGACCACTTTGTGGATCAACAACTGAGTGTCTTTTAAGTTGTGTTACGATTTTTTCCATGTACTGCTCTACCTCTTGCGGAGGAATAGCACCAACATCAATCTTGAAGACACGGCGTTCAGAGGAGCGTACAATACGATAAGCCATCATCGCGTCTTCCATAAGTGTGAGTTGGCGCCAAATACGTCGGGCTGGCTCAAGAATAGAAGTGCCATAAGGCGCATACTTATCATTACCAAGAACACGGAAGTGTGCTATTTGCCAGTTTTCAAATGTCATGCCAGCAGAGTTCCACTGATATTGGACATAGTTGGGGTTAGTTGCGTCTTGCCCCTCTAATCTTTCAATTTCTTGAGGCGGCAAGGATATAGCTGACTTGACTCCAAACTTGTCATCAATATCAAGATAAAGAAAAAAGTCGCCATACTTGCACATTGTGCGTGACCAACCAAAAAGATTATATTGAACATTTAAAATATTTTCATACAAAACCGCCAAGACTGCTCTAATCTCTTCATTAGAACACCTAACATTTAGCATTGGCTTAAGGTCAGAATATGTTGTCATCTCGTCAGCGTATATGTCGAGTGTAGATGCGATCTCTGGCATATACTCCATTTGATCAAAATCAACATATCTCTCAGAACGACGTTGCGATGCAATAGCATTGGTGGCTAAATTATCTAAAGGATTAAAAAGAGTCTTCTTAAACTGTTGTCCAGAGGCGGTCTTAAATCTTGATGAATACTTATCAAGATGTTGTCTTCGAATTCTTCGTCCAGATTGTGAACGATAGTTAATTATTGGACCAGAGAACAATCTTGTAAGCCTTTTAAATAACTCAGATTCTTGATTAGCGGGATTTTTTGTGTTTTGTTTACGTCTATTTCTATTATCTGCCATTTAATTTCTCACTTTATAATCCATTTATATTGATCGTACAATGTTTTAGCTTCATTTATTTTATCAAATATCTCGCCTTTTTTGTATCCTTCTTGACCTTTTATTTGCGTATTCATTGATGTTTTTGTAGTTATGATTGCATCTACAAAGGCTTTTTGGTAATTTAAGTCTCGTGCGCTTGTTTGTAATGCTGTGTCTCTAACCCAGCATCCAATAGCAAGTGCCATGATTAAATCATCATTGTACCCCTTCATAGCTTGTGGTTTACCATTTTTCCAGATAAACGTTTTCATTTCATTGATTGTGCGAGATGAATATATTTTAATTAGTTTGTTTCTGATAAACTCCTCTAATTTCGCTACGATGAGCGGTCGCGTCTTCATAGATGTTGTAAAGCCGGCAATGGCTGAATTTCTTATCTCAGCTTGATGTTGCTCTATATACTCGTGCGTAGACTTAACAGAGTAGTACAAATTTGGGTATCCGTATTCAACAAGTTTATCGAGGACTGTATAACCAATGTTATTGTTCTCTACCACAAGCATCGCGTTTCCAAATTCTCGCCCTACTTGGTTCAAAAAGTTTGCATACATATCTGGCGTTGGTTTACCTTGATACTCGCCTACTATTTCGAGAGTCTCTAGTTTAATCATATGCAGTGTCGAATAGTCTGCACCGTCACCACGTGACACATCTGCTACTGCAAGATAATTGCACGATGGATCAAACTCTTCCCAAATCCAAAAGTTTCTGTCAAAGCCCGTCCTGTGCTTTGGTTCTTTAACATTCTCTAGCAACCATTTCATACAATCAGGATCTATGACAGTCTCGCCTGATGTATTGAAGTTACACTCAAGCTCCTGAGCTATCTGTCGTTTTGACATATTTTTGGTTTCTTTTTTATACCAAGGTTCATCTCTATCGGGATGTACATGCCAGGGAAGTGTTGTTAAATTAAAATTATTAGTTGCTGATTCAGCATCTATACATGTTTTGTGAAACCAATTACCTACGCCATTAGGGGTTGACAAGGCTATACAGCGACCACCAGTAGACAGTGTGGGATAAAGACCGGTCCATAAATCTTCAAGACCTTCAATGTGTGCTGCCTCATCAAGCACCAATAGTGATAGTGCCTCGGATCGTCCGGCGTCACCTGATGTTGATGCAGCTTTAATAGATGAACCATTAGATAACTCAAATGAAGTTCGGTTATCGACAGAAATAGATGCAATTCGAATCCACTCAGGCAAATTCTTCATAATGCTTTTTACTTTTTTGACTAAGTTTCCAGCAGTGGCAAACTTTGTGGCCATAACAAGTATGGATTTGTCGCGATGAAACAACATCATCCAAGCAATATATCCAGCAGTAATGGTAGAAATACCAAGCTGTCGTGCCTTTAAAATGACATTGAAACGATAGTCATTAAAATCTTGCAACAGGTCATCTTGAAAATCATAAGTGTTAAACAGAATTAGCCCGTGCATCGGGTGAGATATACGGGCATAATTTTTAAGAAAATAAGCTGGGTCTTTACCGCACTTAAGAATTTCTTTAACTTGTTGCTTTTTGTCTAACTGAAAGGTCATTAGTCATTTGATGGTTTAGGTCTCGTGTCATTTTGGGGACGCTTTCCACCATCACCAGTCCATCCGCCTTGATCAATAAACTTTTGGAAAGAGGCTTCTGGCTGCGTGTCTACACCTTCCGGTGCAACTGCCATCGCTTCGTCAAGACCACCAACGCGGTAATGCAGCTTAGCAGTGACCCACGAACGAACACGTGATGAGCTTTCAACATAAACATCAATCTCGCCTTCTTTAGTAAGCGCTACTGATTCGCCGCGAATCTTACGATATTCTTTTTTAAGAAAAGCGGTGATGTCTGCCATACGTTGCTCAATGTCAGACTCAAATCCAGAAGCATATACTTCCTTAAGGTGCACCTCGGACATATAAGACAAGCACATCATGTTGCCATAAAATCTTACATTAAAACCATCCATAACTCTCTTATCGAGAATAGGGTCTCCTTCTTCTCTCTGAAGACCAGCCTTAATAGGCTCACCACTTTCGTCAAGTGCGCCGTCATATGCGTTAGCTGCGGCTTGAGAGAGACCTTGTACTATTTCATAAACTGATGCCATTATTCCTGTGCTCCTTTTGATGCTTGTTGAAGTGCTTGTTGTAGCAATCTAATTACGTTTGCACTAGCTTGGTTTCCTGGTGCTTGTAAAGCTTTACCAATTTTGTTCAATAATGCCTGGACATTTACTTCTTGACCGGATAAGCCGGATGCGCTTCTCGCAAGGTCTGCTCCCTTTGTAGCGCGCTGCTGCTTGACCAAATCAGATTTTGACATTGGAGCATCGTCGGCACTTGCAGAGGTGGACATAATTTCTTCCATGTTGTTGATTTCTTCAAGAATAATTTCTTTTAATTTTAGTTTATTGATTTTCATTTGGTCTCCATCCTTTTAACCACCTTTCTTCTCTATCTTCAACATATTGAATATAGCAACTATAGCAGCATTCAAATTTTATTAAAGAAACATCATCCTTAACAGTTCTTGTAAAAGAGCCGCAAACGGGACAATTTTTTAAAGATTCTCTATTAAGTAGTTTTTTGCTTACCTTTATACCATTTACATCTATTTTATCTCTGGTTTCGTTTAGTCTCTTGTTTTTATTGTAAAATTCTCGCATTTCTTGAAGATACTTTTTTTCTTTTTCCTGATCCCATGTTGAGCGAGGATTTGTGACCGCATCTTTTCCATACTTTTCAGATATGGCTTTTTCAATGGCTGCTATTTTATTCAGATTCTTCTTACTCATTGAAAACCTTATACGCACCATAAGACATTGCAATACCGCTGGCTACACCAATCGCAATATAAAGAGCAGGATTTCGTGTACTATGCTTCTTAAGTGCTATAGATAATGCAACATTTTCTCTTTCTAACGATTCAATAGATGCAGTATATTCCTGTGTTAGTGCTTCGTTTCTTATTCTTAAGTTTTGTAATTCTAGCTCATATTCTGTTGCTTGTTTACCTAATTCGTAGGTAAGTCTAATTTGACATTCTTCTTTCGCTGTCTGTACTTCTGCTAATACATTTGCTGTTGCTGCTGGGTCAAACAAAATACCTTCGAATGGTGCGCATTGATTAAGCCCAAGAAAGGTAAACCGACCTTCATCAGCTATTGCAGCGTTACTCCACATACTCAAAGTTAAAAGTGCTAATAATCGCATTTGCTAACGCCTCCTTGTCTTGTGTAAATTGTTCTTCAAATTGCTTAGTTTTTTTTTGTTTTTCACGCTCAAGATCTTCACGTGACTCATCATAGTTATCTTGTAACTCTTCAAGAGCTTTTTTGTATTCTTCAAGCGCGTGCTCTCTACGAGCTATCTCTTCGCTGTGGATAGCTTGTAGGGCATCAATACGTTCTTCTGTTTCTTGTTTAGAGATCTCGTATGCCTTGTGAAGTGCTTGATAATCTAAACGAGTTTTTATAGTGACAGCTAGCAATGAAAGAACAACTGCTATTTCTTTCCAATGCTTTAATGAAAACTGTAGTACCTTTGCCCAGTTCACTTTACACCTTTAAGTTTTGCAATTCCGTCGATTACAGTTTGGCCACCAATATAAATAGCAGAAATAATTACCCAGTCACTCGATGCCAAGTCTGAAAATGCAAGCAAGCCTGTCGCTGTAAGCCACACAAGAAACTTGCGTGAAATCATTTTTTCAACAAGGCGGTCTAATTTGCCTTGAACATATGACATCACTTTTTGCCTCGTTCTGCTTTTGAAATTTCAACGGCTGCTAATTGTGCTTGTGCATCTTCTTTAGACTTTGGTTTTTTAGATAACTCTCGACCACTTTTGGATGTCGCTTTGTAGCCGCCTTTTACCTTTTTAATTTTCTCGTCTAATTCTTCTTCTTCGGCAACACGACGGAGCGGGACATCTGTTGGGTCTACTGTTGGTCTAATAGCTACAGAATCGCATTTAGCGCCTTTGCCACCTGAAATTTGTATGTCGCTAATCATCCTTTCCATTCCAAACACAACTCTGTCGGAATCATGCCCCATCTCAACTAATTCTTGCATATAGCAAGTTATCATTTCTCTTAAATCTTCTTCAATGATCTCAGACGGTCTTTTCTCACCGGGCTCATAAACTCTTTCTGACAATTGTTCGCCACGCATATAGTTTAAAACAGATGACAAATAGTCTTGGGCTTTAGTTATTTTAGACTCAACCCACTCTTCTAAATCACTTTCGTCTTGAATCATGTCTTGTAACATCGCAGCTATTTCTACTGTTCTGCCAAGTTGACTGCGTGCCATGGAGCCTTCACCACCGTGACCTTCTGACAATTCTTCATCAACTGCTTGCGAGCCTTGCTTGAAATCATAATTTGTTTTTTTCTTTGAGCGGGCAGCACGACCAAATCTAGATTGACCAAATGAGAGTGCTAGCGCATCTTCGCCAGTTGCAGCAGCAGCAAGGTAATCGATACTAACATCTAAGTTGTCAATCTTTTTAGCAAGAGAATCAATAGCGTCAATTAACGCACTATCAGAGGATATTTCTTCTATGATCAATTTTTTTAGTTCTGACCTTTTAATTTTCATTTGATAAATCTCGCAAATTTTGCATTGATTGCTCCACCATGCGCCTCAGCAAAATCTTTTATAGAACTGCTGACAGCCTCTTTAGTTGGGTCGCCGTCATACCAATCATTAAATAGTTCAATTGCATTTGTCTGAACTAAAATTTTAGTGCCAATGCCTATTTCAGCACAAGCATCAATAAACAAACTTTTAGTATCCACCACTTCTTCAACAGCTACGGGTGTTGTGGTAGAAGTTTTTCTAATAATCCAATTCCATAAACTCATTATAATCTCCTATGTTGCTAATCCATTCATACTTAGTATCGCAATCAGACCGGGCACATTCTTTCTGACATAGACGCCAGAGAAAAGTGTCTCGCATCTACCGCCGACATAAGCGATTGCCGACTCAATGTTTTTGCTAATTTTTGGATCAGCCACCATCTCCTCTGACACAACCAGCACTAGTGAGCCTGCAGCCGCCTTACCTTTGGGTGGAGGACATGCAGAACGATTCATGCAGTTGTGGAGGATCACCGATCCAAGCTTAGCAGTGTTTGGGTCTTTTATCATAGTCGAGCCCATAAAAGCGCGACCGTCATTACCCAAACATGTTTCCAAATCTTTGCTATCAAAAGATTGGATCGGTGAATCCTCAGTGGAGAGTTTT
>MDSV01224230.1_pt1 | contig 17770 bp, 15 predicted proteins | sample 810851 | NCBI WGS metagenome assembly MDSV01 (sample SAMN05326640, study PRJNA326480) | marine metagenome | isolation source: seawater | place: Atlantic Ocean: North East | collected 2012 | reverse complement strand
GTTGTGACCCTGGCAGGGATCGAACCTGCGACCATCACCTTAAAAGGGTGCTGCTCTACCTACTGAGCTACAGGGTCACTAAATCAAAATGTATTTCAAAAATACTAGGCAAATTTAATTACTATTCAACAACCTATACAATATAAAGAATTATTATTTGTTATTATTATTTAATAATTATAGTTATAATTACAACCGTTCTTTGAAAATTTGGGGGCGCTTAGGTTTCGACGGATTTGAAAATATCTATAGTTGCGTGTCGAGGATTCATGGTTACCTCGAAAATCATCTATGAAAAAAAGATAAATGCCGATTACGGCTACGTTGCTGCTGCTTAATTGACAGTAGCTGTCTATTAATAGGTGTGTTCGTCACCCGTTAAATAGACATCATTAATACGAACTAGTCATTTAAAATGTCTGGATTTTTATGATGAAACCTTACAGGCTAGTTTAGAAAATAATGCGATCATTCATGATTATCTAAATTAAACTAATAAATGATCTACACATGTAGACGCTATTTATATTTCATTTTCGGACGCGGGTTCGATTCCCGCCGCCTCCACAACATATTAATGTTTACTTTAGTTATTTAGTATAATATTAATAAGTATCATTATATCAAGCACATCTATTAAAGCATCATTATTCAAATCTGATTCGATAATGTAATTTTCGCTGCCAATTATTATACCAACTACCAATATAACATCTTGAATATTAACATTTTGATCTAAATTAATATCTCCAGTTAGATAGCTTGCAAAATTAACTTCTAGAATATCCCAAAGATCATTGTAGTTATCATCATACCCTAAAGCCCATATCCCAATTCCCTGCAAGTCTTTTTCTTTAGCAAATTCGTACTTTGATGACAATGATAAATCATCATCGTACCAAACTTGCCTCCATTCACTATTATAATACGAAAACCACATAGAATTTGATGATTCATCCCAGAAATCTCCATTTAAGTGTGCTAAATTTTTTGCTTCGGCATATGTTGTTGCCGTACCATAACCAACAGCCTCGGAATTTATTAAATCATTAGCGACAGGCCAATCATAACCATAATAAGGTAAACCTAGAATTAACTTATTAGTTTGATTGTTTGTTTTATCTAAATAATCATTAACTGTATATTCAATATCATAAAAATAGCCCCCTAATGGTGCAATTGGTCCTGCATTTGAACTTCCACTATAAAAATAATTATACCCCATGATAAATAGACCATCTACTATTTCAGCTAATGATTCATAATCCCAAGCATTAGACCAATCAACAGCTGGCGTAGCCATAGTTATAATTGGGTCCTCCATTTCGTTATGAAAAGCGAAAGATAACTCATTCATAAATAGAACTAAATTATCTCTTTGATTTGTGGGTAATAATTCAAAATCAATATCAATCCCATCAGCACCAGTATTTATTACTAAGTCTAATAAATTATTTATTGCATTCTGCCTATAAAAATAATTGTTAAGTAACGTTGATAAACTTTCTTGGCCAAACAACGTTGCACAAAGCTTAACTTTTACACCTTTAGATTGAGCAAATTCAATAAAGTATAAATTCTCCCAATTATGATCATTAACAATATCACCGTAATCACTTAGCTCAGCTGAAAAAAAGTTTATCTGAGTTAAAAGATTATAGTCTAAATCTGGGTACTCATCATATTCCCAATAAGGCAAGTATCCAATTATTTCATGACTCAATGAATTACGATTATTATTAAATGATGTAGAATTTCTCGCTCTATTGTCAACCTCAAAAGTATTTATTCGGAATTCTTCATATCTTTTTTGTTCTTGATGGTGAAATGGTTGCCAATTCTGAGTTAATACAAAACTCATAAGCAGTAAAATAGTTTTCACTTAGTTTCTGTCTCTTTTATTTGATTCCAAATTTTATCCATTGTTTCTAGATCTGAATCTTCTATTGATCCGCCAGATTCATCAATTTTTTTCTCAATTTGATTAAAACGACGAATAAATTTGTTAGTACTTTTTTTCAAGGCACTCTCTGGATCAACATCATAAAATCTGGATAGATTAACTACTGCAAAAATTAAGTCTCCAAGCTCCATTTCAATTTGGTCTTGCTGTTTTTTCTCCACTGCATCTTTAACTTCATCTAACTCTTCATAAACCTTAGATATAATAGGTTTAGCCTCTTTCCAGTCAAATCCAACACTAGCTGCTTTTTCTTGAATTCTTCTTGATCTTAATAAGCCGGGCAAATTATTAGGAACACCTTCTAAAACACTATCTCTTTTTTTCTCTTTCTTTTTAGATTTCTCCCAGCTTTCTTTAACATATTTTTTATCATTAGAGTCCTTATTAAAAACATTAGGATGACGATTTATCAATTTTTCATTAATTGAATCAATGGAGTCAAAAATATCAAATTGTTTTTTTTCTGAGGACAATTCTGCTTGAAAAAGAACATGAAGAAGTAAATCACCTAATTCTTCTTTCAAAGAATCACTATCGTTGTTTTCAATTGCCTCAATTACTTCATATGTTTCCTCTGTCAAGTAAGGAATAAGAGAAGAGTGCGTTTGCTCTCTGTCCCAATCACAACCACCTGGAGCTCGTAGCGTTTTAAGAATTTTAATTAAATCTAAAAACTTATCTATTTTTTTCATCACTAATACTGTCTTCTAGCTTCAACTGTTTTTATTCTATTATCAACAATTGACTTAACTTCAAAATTCCAATTAGCAAAATATACAGCCTCACCTTCTTCAGGGATTTTACCTAAACTAAAGAAAATATATCCGCCTAGCGTATCATAATCTCTATCTTCAGGAAACTCTATATCAAGCTCCTCTTCAATATCATATATACCAATTTTAGCATCTAAACTATAATGCTCATCCGCCTTCTTTATAAATAGGTCATTTTCAATGTCATATGGATCGCGTATTTCACCAAAAACCTCTTCTACTATATCTTCAACAGTTACTAAACCCGCTGTTCCTCCCCACTCATCAACAATAATAGCAATTTGGGTTTTTTTATCTCTAAATTCTTCTAACATATCATCAATAGGTTTGTTTTCTGGTATGAAAAGAGGCTCTTTACAGAAATCAGATATGTTAATTTTTTCTGGTCTAGAGCCAATTAAATATGGAAGTATGTCCTTTGCATATATAATACCTTTAATTTTATCTATGTTTTGATCATACATTGGAATCTTGGAATATTTTTTCTCTTTAATTAAATCCATTAATTCATCAATGCTTGAATCAGAAGATATCGATGCGATATCGACTCTTGGCGTCATAATTTCTCTAACCATTTTATTATCAAATTCTAAAACAGACTGAATCATCTCAGACTCATCCTCCTCAATAGTTCCTTCAGCCTCTCCAAGTTCTGTTGCAATTTTAAGTTCTTCTTCTGTATCAAATACTTTCTCTTTTTTTATAAATGGGAATAAGACCATAATTGACTTTATAATAAAATTAACTAAAAAAGCAAAAGGAGTAATAACCACCAAAAAGAATTTTAGAGGGTAAAAGGAAAGCCTAGCAAATTGCATAGATTTTCTTATCGCAATTTTTTTGGGAAGAATTTCTCCAAAAATTAAAATAATCATACCAACTATAAATACTTCTAGAATCCATAAATATATTGATTCTTCAAATTTGAATTTTTTAAAAATTTCACTAGTCATATATGTTGACATGACTGCAATTGATATATTGACAACTGTATTAGCACTCAACACTGATGTTAAAAACAACTGTTCATCTTTTAGAATCATTTTTAAATGTGATGGAATATTTTTTCTGTGGACTTTCAGATTCATAAATGCTGTTTCAGAGCCTGAAAAAAAAGCTGAAAGCAGTATTAAAAAAAATAATATAATATAATCGGCAATGATCATAGCAAATTAAAATGATTATAATTAGATATAAAAAAATCTTCCATTTTTGTCATTTCTTCTTTTTTTTCTAATGTATTATCTTCGTAACCAAGTAAATGAAGTGTACCATGAATTACAATTCTTTGCAATTCATTATTTATATTAGTGTTATATAAATCAGAATTAATTTTTATAGCGTTAAAACTAATATAGATTTCTCCATCTAGATCATTAATATTTTCACTTAAGTTAAAGGCAATCACATCTGTGTATAAATCTTGATTCAGGTATTTTTTCTTCATCTTTTTTAGTTTCTCATCATCAATGAAAATAATTGAAAGGTTAAATTTCTTATAACCTTCATAGATTAAAACTTCTATACATAGTGATTTTAAATTTTTTTCTATTATAGGTGGAGGTGAATGATCATAAAATATTTTAATCTCATTCATTCGGCTGATATTGTTTTAATATTTCTCTAGCAATGATAATTCGCTGTATTTCACTAGTTCCTTCTCCAATCTCCAAAATTTTAGCATCTCTAAAAAACCTCTCAACATCATACTCATGAATATAGCCAAATCCTCCAAGTACTTGAATAGCTTCTGTACATATATTCATAGCAGACTCACTTGAAAATAATTTTGCCATTGCTGCCTCTTTAATGACACTCAAATTATTATCTTTTCTCCATGCAGCATTATAGACTAGATGTTTTGAAGCTTCTATTTTAAGTGCCATATCGGCTAATTTAAAGTTAACTCCTTGGAATTTGTTAATAGGTTTAGAAAAAGCCTCTCTCTCGAAAGAATATTTTATAGCTCTTTCATATGCCCCTTGAGCCGTGCCTAAAGATAAAGCCCCAATAGTAATTCTACCACTTGTTAAAGTTTGCAGAAACTGCTTAAAGCCTTTTGATGGATTACCTAGCAAAGCTTCTTTAGAAACCTTCATATCCTCAAAATAGATACTCCTTGTATCTGAACCTTTCCACCCCATTTTATTCTCTGGCTCACCAATTGTAAGCCCCTTTGTATCTGCATCTATAATGAATGCTCCAATACCCTTATCATCATCGCCATCTTGAATAACAGCAGTAATTATAATTGTGCCTGCATAACCAGCATTCGTACAAAAAGCTTTTTGCCCATTAATTATATATTCATCATTTTGCTTAATTGCCCTAGTTTGGGTGTTACCAGCATCACTTCCAGCTTCTGGTTCAGTTAATCCAAATGCACCAAGTATTTTACCCGATGCTAGCATAGGTAAATATTTTTTCTTTTGCTCATCATTTCCAAAAATTGCAATAGGTGCAGTACCTAAGCTTGTATGAGCCATCATTGTTGCAGCTGTAGAAGCACATTCTTTTCCAATTTCTTCAATTGCTATTACTAGGGCTCTTGTATCCATTCCTGTGCCAGAATATTTTGTATCCCAAGGAATTCCCATTAAACCTAAATCAGCCATCTTATCTATATTTTCTTTAGGGAAAATTGACTTTTTATCAATATCCTTACCAATTGGGCGAACTTCGTTAATAGCAAATTCTTTTACCATATCTCTAAGCATTATATGTTCTTCTGAAAAATATAATTTATCCATTTACTACCATCTCATTAACGATGCTCCCCAAGTAAAACCTGATCCAAATGCTGCCATTAAAATGAGGTCTCCTTTTTTTATTCTTCCTCTTTCATATGCCTCCCCTAACAATATTGGAATTGTTGCAGAGGTAGTATTTCCATACTTATGAATATTATTAAAAACTTGATTGTCTCTTAATCCCAATTTTTCCTGAACCATTTTATTGATTCGAATATTAGCTTGATGTGGTAAAAATAAATCAATATCATCAGCAGCTATATTATTATGATCCATACATTCAAGAATAACTTCAGGAAATCTTTTTACGGCTTGTTTAAAAACTTCTCTACCATTCATTTTCAAGTGATGACGCCCGTCTTCAACCATTTTCTGTGTTAATCTAGGATACATTTGGGCTGAAGGCGTTTCAATCCATAACTCTTTTGCAAACTTTCCTTCTGAGTGCAAATGATGAGATAAGATTCCTCTATCTTCATTAGTAGCACTAACAACAACAGCTCCAGCTCCATCTCCAAATAATACCGCCACATCCCTACCTCTATTGCTGTAATCTATAGTAGTACTTTGAACTTCTGAGCAAACTAATAAAACATTATCATATGTCCCGCTTTTTATAAATTGATCTGCGACTGAAAGACCATAAACAAAGCCAGCGCATTGAACTCTTATGTCAAGAGATCCAATAAGAGGAAAACCCATTTTTTCTTGGAGCAGACAACCAGATCCAGGCAAGAAATAATCTGGCATTGCAGTTGAGAATATAATTAAATCAATATCTTCTTTATTTAAACTTGCTCGATCTAGCGCACTTTCAACAGCTGGAATTGAAAGCTCAGCAGGACCAACTCCACATTCTTCTTGACGATCAACAACCCTTCTTTCTTTTATTCCACTTCTTTCAGTAATCCACTCATCTGAGGTGTCCATAAAATTTGAGAGCTCCTCATTTTTCATAATTTTTTTGGGTACATTGTAACCTACACCAGATATAAAAGAATGCCTTTTCATTTAACTAATATTATAAACCTTTAAACTAATTTTATCATTATTTATTAAAATTGAATATTCAATGTCTAATTTATTTTTACTTATCAATATTTCAAACTGATTTATAAGATTAAACCCAACAGCATTCAGACTGATTTTATCATGCTTAACCTTAAATCGCATAGAACCATTATCTTCTCCAAAAAATCCTGGCTTACCAACTAGAGATACTTTCTTTGTTTTAAATATTGGAGTCTGATTACCGGACCCATACGGTTTAAATTTTTTCAATAAACTAATAAATTCAGTATCAATATTGGAAAAAGAGATTTCTTCATCGATTATATTTTTCTTATTTTGAATTTTAATATCTTTATTAATCATGAATTCTAAAAAGATTTCTTTAAAATGATTAACATTTTCATGATTAATAATAAAACCTGCAGCCATAGGATGTCCACCAGAATTTAAAAAAATATCTTTGTTTAAATTTATTAAAGATAACAAATCTAATCCATCCACACTTCTGCAAGATCCCTTATAATCAAATTCATTCATTTTTGAAAGAACAGCACACGGAACATTGAAATTGAACACTAATCTACTTGCAATCGCGCCATTATATGCACTATCATAATCAGAAATAATAAATATACATTTATTATCTTTATACTCTTGACAATGAGCTTGACGAATTGCGGATTGTATAGCACTACTAAATGTTATTTTATTATTTTTATATGTTGATAATATTTTATTTGCATAGTTATTTGCTTGAATAGGATTATTAGTAGTTAGTAATTTCACACCAATCGAGGGATCATCTATTTTAGTTGCCATATTCATAATTTGAACAACTTTATTAATATTAACTTCGAGTTTATTTCGAGAAATACTATTATTAATTAATGATAAACCTAAATTATTTCCCGATTTAATTTGATTATACCCGTATAAAGATATATATCTATTTTCATTACAAATATTAACCTTGTCAGATATAATTCCAATTGTTGCTATACTCATTAAATTATTAATGAAATCACCGTTTAAAGAAAGTTTATTATTGATTGCTTGGCATAATTTAAAAGCTACTCCACTGCCACAATAATCTCTAAATGATAAAGTTTTATTTTCATCTAACCATGGATTTATAATTGCATATGCATTAGGTGTATCAATATTCATTTTATGATGGTCAGTAATAATAAAGTCAATTGAATGTTTTTTTGCATACTCAACCTCTAACCTTGAGCTCATTCCAATATCACATGTAATAATTAAAGAGCACCCAATACTATGGGCAAAATCGATAGCTTTTTTTGATATTATATGCCCTTCTAGTGATCTATTCGGAATATAAGACTCAATATTATAACCTATTGTAGTTAGATAGCTAGTCAAAACAGCACAAGCTGACACTCCATCTGCATCACAATCACCATGTATCAATATTGGTTTATTCTTGGGGTTATCAATTATCTTATCAACAGCTTTTTCCATATTGTAAAACAGAAATGGATTATTAAGCCATTTTTTGGGAGGGTTTAAGAATTTTTCAATTGAATTGATATCATCTAAGCCTCTAAGTGAGAAAAAATTTGGATTTTCTTTAAAATGTTTTTCTAGATTTTTCATTATTTTTTATGGGTTAACCTATAAGCCGAATTCTGTACTATAAAATATAGCGTTGATCATTCATCTGGACATATTATCACTAACATGTTCAAGCAATTCACCCACCCTTATGCGCGGATAACGCAGGGTTGCTTAATTTTGCTCCAAGCGGGGTTTACAAATTATTTTTCTTTCAAAAAATAATAGTAGTCTCTTACTCTACTGTTTCACCCTTACCTAATACATAGGCGGTATACTTTCTGTTGCACTTTCCATTCTTAAATAAGATCCTCACGTTATGAGGCGCTTTATCCTGCGGAGTTCGGACTTTCCTCTTTAATAAAAAAGCGACCAACCGGTCAACCCATATTAATTAATCTTCTTCATAGTATAATAAAATGTTACAGGAAGGACAATATTTAAAATCTAAATTTTGCTTCACCTCTGTCACTAGCTGTGCTGGAAGTACAGTAAAACAGCTACCACAAGAACCATTTAACATAGGTACCATTCCATGACCTTTTGCTTTTAACATTTTATTATATGAACCTAAAATAGATACATCAGCTTTTTTTATAATTTTATCTCTATCAATTTTTAATTTTTCATATTTATCTTTATAATCATTTATTGAATCATTTAATGAATCATTTAACTGATTTAATTTTGCCTCACAATCTTCTAAATCTGAATCATTTAATTTATTTTTTTCATCAAACTCTAATTTTTCAGCATCAATAGATTTGAGAGATTCATTAATTCTGAACAACTCTTCTTTAGCAACATCAATTTCAGAATTTAAGGCATCATATTCTTTGTTATTTTTAACTAAAAACAACTGATCTTTATATTTTTCAAGTTTTTGACTGTAAGAATCTTTTTCAATTAATAAATCTTTTTTACTAGCACTAGCTTCAATCTCTTTATCTGAAAAAATAGTTTTATTTTCCTCCAGATTTATTTTTTTCGATTCAAGTTTTTTTATTCTATTTGGCAAATCACCTTGAGACGATTCAATTTCATGAATATCTTCATCAATCTGTGCCAGTAAAATAAAATCATTAATTTGGGTCATTTTAAAATTCCTTTTTAATAAAAAAAAACACTCCTAGGAGTGTATTTTTTTCTTATTCATCTAAAATAAAACTTCGTTATCATATTTTAATTTATATTAATTTTTATTCTCAACAAAGTCTTTTGAATTTCATACTTTATGGATATGGAAAAACTGGATTTAAATAAATCTAAATTACACGAGTTCGTGGATAACCCTAAGAAGGGATTATGGAAAATGACACTTCCTTTTCTTATAGGTTTAACAGTTAATTCTTTATATATGTTAGTAGATACAATGTTCGTTGGAAAATTTGTTTCTAATTCATCTGCAGCCCTTGATGCTATGGGTCTTATTTTTCCCTTGATGTTTATTGTTATGGGCCTAACCTTTGGATTAGGTAGTGGAGCAACAACTTTAATTGCTCAATTCATCGGTGCTAAAGATAAAAAAACAGCTGACAACATTGCATCCCATACACTGTTAATTGGAATCATATTACCTATTATTGTGATTACTCTAGTACTTACTGTTGGCGAAACTATTATTAATCTATTTGATAATACTGATTACGATACATTAAAGTATGCAACAGAATATTTTAACATCATGGCATTAGGAACAATATTTATGGTATTAGCTATATTTTTTAGATCGATTTTGTCTGGTGAAGGTGAGACTGTTTTACCAATGAAGATTCTTGGTGTAGGGACAGTTTTAAATATAATTTTAGACCCCATATTTATTATAGTTTTAGATCTTGAAGTAGCAGGAGCCGCAATAGCTACCGTTATAAGTAATGGAGTGGTTGCTCTGAGTTTTATGTATTTTCTAATATTTAAAAAAGTTTCTTATGTAAAAATATCTTTTAAAAAAGATGTATTTAAATTTGATTTTGAAATAATAAGAAAACTTTTCAGGTTGGGAATACCTGCATCATTATCATTTGCAATTATGTCTATTGGAATATTTGCAAATAATATTATTTTAAATAAAGCTGATGAAAATATGGCTATGGAAATAAACTGTACTCAATATATTCATGGTGAATGTTCAGAATTGAATTACCATTGTATATCTGAACCCAGCGTATCTCAAAAAGAGGTAGATGAAGGATGTTATTATAGAAAAGGGGGTGTAATAGCTGGATTTACCGCAGCCTCGAGGCTTGAAAATTTAATCATGATTCCAATTATAGCTTTATCTAGTAGTCTTGTTACAATGATCGGAATGTTTTATGGCGCTAGCAGACATGATTTAATTCGAAGCACTATAAATTATGCAATGAAGTGGGGGGTTCAAATATCATTAATTTTTGGAGTTATATTTTTCATTTTTTCTCCTTTCTTATTGTCAATATTCACAGATGATCAAAAAGTGATTTCAGAGGGCGTTAATTTTTTTAATATAGTTTCTTTCTCTTTGCCTTTTGTTGCTATTAGTATGATAACATGCAGAGCAATGCAAGGAATGGACAGACCCAATCCTTTTTTATTTTTAACTTTGTTTAGAGTTATTTTATTTGCTATACCAATGGCATGGATAGGAGTCGAATATTTTAATAAACAAACTGATTGGGTTTGGTGGGCAGTATTATTATCATCTATAATTTCAGCCTTGGCTGGACTCTATTGGATGTATCGAATTATGGATCAAGATGCAAAGAAGCATCAAATAGAAAATATTTAAGCTATAGCCTTAAGTTACATTTATTTACATTATTAACCTGTAACGTTACATCAAATCAACTTAAATTATTGTAGAAGATTAAATTAATTTTCCTCCTCCTTAAAAAAGCCAGTGTTCGCTGGCTTTTTTTGTATCCAATTGATAATTCTAAGTATTATAAATATAAAACACCTAATTCTGTTCGTTTAATTAATATAGGATATTAATTCTCATGCAGATCAAGATACAATAATTAAAATATTAGATATAATATGAAAAGTTTAATCAGACTTTTTAATTTTTAAGCGCTTGGCCATCAATTTATCCAACGTTCTGTCAGGCAAAATTCCAGGAATTGTAAATTCTTTAAATTTATCCTTAGTATAAACATAACGTGTTTTAGGTTTAGGATTTTCAAAAATATTTTTTATTGCATTACCAATAATATTTGTATCTAATGCATCATTTGCTTTTCCAAAAACTTCTTTATAAAATGTACGCAATGACTCTTCATAATCAGTGCCAATAAATGGATTATTATCTATATCAGGAGCTTTAGCCCATATTTCAGATTTAACAGGCCCTGGCTCTATCAAGATTACATCAATGCCATACATCAACAATTCTCTTCTCAAAGAATCAGACATACCTTCAAGTGCAAACTTTGATGCAGAATAAGGAGACATATATGGGTAAGCTCTATGTCCGCTCACTGAGCTAATCATAATAATTTTACCAGGATTTTTAGAACCTTTGTATCCTCCTAAAAGTTCTAGAAAATTTCTAGTTACGGATACAACCCCTAATACATTGATTTCTAATTGAGTTCTAAAAGTCTCCGTATCTAAATGCTTAAATGGGCCACCTAATGCAATACCTGCATTATTAACAAGTCCTACCAAATTATGATTATTTTTAGATAAATCATCTTTTACAAAGCTTGCTGCTTTTTCAATCGCAGGCTCGTCTCTTACATCAAATATTAAAGGAATAAAATTATTTGGATATTTTTTAAATAATGTAGCAGCATCTTCTTTATTTCTAACGCTACCATATACTCTATATCCTGATTGGCAAAGAATCTCGGTGGCATTATAACCTATTCCAGAGCTGACCCCAGTAATAACAACTGAATTCATTTAAAACTTAAATTCAAAATTTATACCAAAATCTAATGAAGAAGACTCATCTTTATCAGTTTCTATATCATCATTTGTATCTATAATTTTGTATGACAGCATTGGAGCTAAATTTATATTATCAGATATAGGGAAGTGAAACCCTAATAAAACATTCGTTTCTGAATCATTTTTAACATCAGCTGCATTATTATCATCAAATATATCAGCTCTTAAAAACATATTAAATTTAGGTGTAATGCCAAAACTAAAATAGGAAGATATGAGACTTGACGTTTTAATTTCTCCATATGTTGATGAGCTTATAAAAGTATCGTCTCCTCCAAACTCTTGGCCATCATCACCAAGGTCAATAGAGTATCCACTATTGTCAAAAGAATTAAGCATATTTATTTCAAGTCCACCCATAAAAGTTTGCATAGTAAACCCTCCAAATAGACTAATTGCAGAAGTCATGCCTTCAAAAGTATCATTTTCTAAATCAGTTGTATTTCCATCTGCATCATAAGTCACGAAGCCATCATCAGTATCATACAAGAAAGTATCTTCAAAATTTTCAACACTTAGTGATAACCCAACATTAAAAGCATTACCAGATCGAACGGATCTTAAGTTTTGATTGCCATAAAGAAATTGCAATGATAATTTTTGAAATTCATCACGAACTGATGTTTTATACCCCTCACCATTAGTAAGTAAGGTGCTTAAACTAAAATTATTTAGGTTTAATTTGTATCCAAATCCCAAATCAGCAACGGGTGAAAAATTATATTGCGCCATTGCTGACTTCCTTATATATCTATAGCCCCATGTATTCTGCTGAACATCAAACATATTCATATCAATAATACCTAGGTAAAAAGTCGAATTTTGTTTAGCTTGAATTTCAATTTGTGCATTTCTTAAATATGACTGAGATATATCTTGACCGACATCTAAAACCAATTTGTAATTATATTGATCAGATAGCCTTTTACTAAAATTTAAAAATGTTCTTTTAATATCAAAAATTCCCTTATCATCTGAGTATGTAAAATCAAAATATGTCAAGCCTGATATTTCATTAGATATGCTTTCACTGTCACAGCATTCTAATTCGTTTTCAATTTCTAATTCTTCCGTTTCAGATTTAGTGGGCAGCTGTTCAAGAACAGAGGTTTCTTCTATTTTATCAGGGTTAGTCTTAGTAATAACATTAACATTTTCATTATCAACATTATTACCTTGATCAATATTTTCAATTAGCTCGCCATCATTGGGCAAATTTTCTTCCTCAATTATATCAACATCTTCTTGACTAAATAAAAAGTTGCTGATTAAAAAATAACATATAATTTTTTTCATTAATTCTCCAATTTTTATACCAAAATTAAAGCCATTATAATTAAATTTGGAACTTAGCTTTATATTAGTTGTAATAATAGATGAAAACCAATATTAATAACAAGGAAATATTTTAATGATAATGATTAAAAAAATAATCTCAGTTTCTGTAATAATTACAAGCCTACTAGGAAATTCATTAAGTGATGCATTTATTAAAGTAGCAGAAATTGCTAATCCTGCCGTGGTATCAATAGTAGGCACTCAAGATGTAGAAAAGTCATTTAATAATGACCCATTTTATAGGCACTTTCAAGACTTCTTTGAACTACCTGAAAATTATGGAACGAGTCTGGGTTCAGGAGTAATAATAGACTCCGCTAAAGGCTATATTCTAACTAACAATCATGTTGTTAAGGAAGCAGATGAAATTATAGTAACATTATATGATAAAAGAGAATTCACAGCAGAAATTATTGGAACAGATCAATTATCTGACCTTGCGCTACTGCAGATTAATGGAAAGAACTTATCTGATATTAAATTGGGTGATTCAGATATGCTTAAAGTAGGTGAGTGGGTAGTTGCTATTGGAAATCCATTTCAGCAATCTTTAAGCAATACTGTAACAGCTGGCATTGTAAGCGCAAAGGGTAGAAGCGATATAATATCAAATAGAAATATAGAAAATTTTATACAACATGACGCAGCAATTAATCCTGGTAATTCAGGAGGAGCACTCGTAAATCTAGATGGTCAGCTAATTGGTATTAATACCGCTATAGCAACTGGGAACAGCTGGAATCCTCAAAATGCAGGAATTGGTTTTGCCATACCTATTAATCAAGCGGAAAGAGTAATAGAAGATTTACTTGAATTTGGAACTGTTTCTAGAGGTTTTTTAGGAGTTTCAATGAGCTCTATTGATGATGTAATGGCTAGAGCTTTAGGAATGAAAGATGTTAAAGGTGCATTGGTCGTATCTGTAGTCAATGATTCAGCCGCAGATATAGCCGGGTTAAAAGAACAAGATGTTATATTAAAAGTAGATGGCAAAATTGTAGAAGACCCTTCAAAATTAAGATTACTAATATCATCAAAACACCCAGGAGATAAAGCAAATTTATTAATTTTAAGATCTGAAAAACAAAAATCTGTTACTGTAACTCTAACTGCTCGACCAGGTGAAGAAGATTTTTCTAAACAGCCAAAAAAAGCTTCTGATTTTGATATTCTTGGGTTGATAGTCGCTGAGATAGCAAGTGGAATACAAATAAAAAAAATTAAATCAGATTCAAATGCTTATAAGAGAGGTCTAAGAAAAGGAGATGTTATTAATAAAATTAATATTGATTCTATTGCAACAATAGACGACTATAATAATATTATTAAAGATATCGAATCAGGAGATGTTGTCATGGTAAGAAAGCTTCTGAAAGATGGCAATTCTCAATATATAGCATTTGAGGTTAATTAAAATATCGTTTTAGGTGTTTAATTAATAAATCAATATCGGCCCTAGAATTATAAGCTTGAATAGAAATTCTTAATATTTTCATACTGTTCCATTCCATAATTGGAACTTCAATATTATTAGATTTTAGATAATCATATAAATCACTGACATTGCAATCAGGAATTTGAATACTAGACATCTGACCTAACCAATCTAAAGAATTTTCACACATTACTTTTTTATTAAACAGATTTATTAGTCGAACTCTTGATTCTAAATTTAATTTTTTGCAATCTCGTGAAACTTTAAGCCATTCATTATCCATTAAAAAATCAATCACTGATGGTATTATCAGATATGGACTTATATCATTTGTACCTTGCCACTGATGATTCTCAATAAACGCAGACTCATTGATAATATCACTTTCCCACCCCCAGCTTATAACTAATGGTTTCAATATCTTTTGCATTTTTTTATTAGCATATAAAAAAGAAGCCCCTTTTGGTGACAGCATCCATTTATGACATGCTCCAACATATATATCTGGATCAATATCTTTTATAGATAAATCAATATGACCTGGGGCATGAGCGCCATCAACAATTGAGATGATCTCTCTTTTTCTTGCCTCATTACAAATTTCTTTCACTGGAAAAATCAGCCCTGTAGCACTAGTAATATGACTAATAAAAACAACTTTAGTTTTATTAGTTATCTTATCAAAAAAATGGTCTAAAAAATCATGTTTTGAATATAATGGCAAATGAGGGTTATACTCAATATAAGTCGCTGATTTTTGATCACATATAAATTTCCACATTTTCACTAAAGCTCCATATTCATGGCTAGTAGTAAGAATTTCATCATCTTGATTTAAAACTAAACTTTTTGCAACCATATTTATTGCTGTTGAAGGGTTTGGGAAAAAAACCATATCTTCAGCATGGCAGTCAACATATTTTGATAAAGATTCTCTTGACTTCTTTAATTGAGCATTAATTTTATTTGCTAAAAAGTCAATGGGCTGATTTTCTAATTCTAATTGTAACTTAAAATATTTATCCATGATTTTTTTGGGACATGCTCCAAAAGAACCGTGATTTAAATATGTTGTGTTTTTATCTAATAAGAATAAGTCTTTTAAATATTTACTCATATTTTTACTACAGGAACTTTAAATATATATGATTTTACATTATTATTAGAAAAATTTAATATTGAACTAATCAAAGAAAATTTATTCATCATTTTTTTATATGTAAAGTTCTTTGAGGAAATGGAATTTCTATATTTTCTCGACTAAATGTTTTGTAAATTTCAGTATTAATCTCGTCAGATACACGTCCTCTCATTTCTGGTTTTGGAATCCAAAAAAGGAGCTGAAAATTTATAGAAGATTCTCCAAATGTCCTAAACCTTACTCTAGGAGAATTTGTTTTACTTATATTATCATTATTGTCAGCAATACCTAATAAGATAGCCCTTACTTTATCAATATCTGAGCCATATGCAATGCCAATATCAATTCTTACTCTTTCATCCTCATTGGGGCCACCACTTTCATTAATTATTTTAGAATTTGCTATAACTGAATTTGGAATAGTTATTTCAATATCATCTCTCGTTAAAAGTCTAGTGCTTCTCAATCCTATATTGGTCACATATCCTCTTTCACCAGAATCTAAATTTATATAATCATTTTCCTTATATGGTGCATCAGCCATAATAAATATTCCAGAAAAGAAATTTGCGAGAGTATCTTTTGCAGCTAAACCAATTACAATACCAATAACCCCAGCTGAAGCTAACCATCCAGTTACATCCCAACCCCAACCCTTAAAAATAAAAAATACACAAAAAAGGAAAATTGCTAGCTTTCCTATATTATCAAATAATGGCAATGTTCTTTGCTGAAAAACATTATTTTTATTAGTTTTTTTTGAATACCATTTTATTAACTGAATAAAAGCTTTAAATATTGCTCTACCCCATATGACAATAATAAAGGTTAACAAAATAGATACAATATAACGACTATAGAAAAATGGAGTTTTATTTATTGCAATCATCCAGCCAAAAAAGATTAGAGAATAAAAAATTGGCTGATGCAATATTTCGATTACTTTATCATCTAAAGTTGTTTTGGTTTTGTCAGCAAAACTTTTAAGAATAATTGAAAATATGAAGTCAATAATTAATGCAGCAATTGGAGATATAACAACAATTGATATAGGCAGCCATTTATCACTAAATAAAACATTTATAAAATCCATAATAGTATCTCCTTGTTACTCAATAAATTAAATAAATTCTTATACATATTCAATTATTGATTCCTATACATCCAATGCCATGGCTCATACATAATTCCATCTTTATTATTTTTAGGATAAGATAAATAAAATCCATATTTATTACCATGCTCTGTTAGCCATTTAAATGTTTTTGTATTTTCAAAATCAGTAGAGAGTGAATATGAGTTTTCTGCTAAGAAATCTACAGCTCTCCCAGAATGATGCTCGCTATAACCAGGCAATGTATTTTCTTTTAAGATAGAATCTATAGGTATACCTTTTTTTAATTTTCTATTAATTATACTAGATTGTCGATCTACAGTTCTAAATGCTGAAGCGATTCTAAATTTAATTGAATCTTTTGCGGCATCTTTTTCCATTTTCAAGAATGCAATTGCAGCTATTGAATCTAACTTTAAATTTTTATGTTGAAGTGTATTTATGGAAACCAAGTTACAAGATTCAAAATAAACATTATGAGTTAGAGGGGATAAAAGTGAGAATTCTGATAGAATTTTATTTATTTTATTCAAATATTGAACCGTATCAATTGGGCAATTTGCAATTAACATAGAGGATATAGAAACTAGTATAATTTTACTTAGCATGCTTTCGAATTTAAGCGATAGAATAAAACCATTCAATATAAAATGCAAAAGGCAGACAATTTGAAATAAAAATGTTTAGGAAGGCCATTTAAACTAAATTATCTGCCTTTTTTGGAGGAGGCAAACTTAATT
>MDSV01020149.1_pt1 | contig 17772 bp, 15 predicted proteins | sample 810851 | NCBI WGS metagenome assembly MDSV01 (sample SAMN05326640, study PRJNA326480) | marine metagenome | isolation source: seawater | place: Atlantic Ocean: North East | collected 2012 | reverse complement strand
GCTGAGGATCTGAAAGACTATAAAGTTCTCGCGGTTCACGTGCATGCGCCCGGGAAAATCCATACAAAAAATCGCTTAATCAAATCAGCATCAGATCTTAAAGGTCTTAAAATGCGTGGCCCAACCCGGCCAATTACTCAAATGCTAGAAAAGCTCGGCGCTACCCCGGTCGGGATGCCTGTACCGAAAGTAGCCCCCTCACTTTCGAAAGGAGTAATCGATGGGATGGTCGTGCCATGGGAGATTATGCCGTCGTTCAAGCTACAGGAACTGACGAAAGCGCACACAAATATTGCGGGCTCGCGGGGCTTATACACCAGCCCATTTTTGTTCATCATGAACAAAGCCAAGTACGAGTCCTTGAGCGCAAAACACAAAGCCGTCATCGATAAAAATTCTGGGATGGCATTAGCGAAGCTTGCGGGTGAACTTTGGGATAGTTTTGAAGATCCTGCTAGGGGTCTTGCCGTGAAAGCTGGTGGGGAGTTCCATGAGCTATCAGGGGCACCTTTGAAGGAAATGCAAACAATCGGTGACCAACTCGTTTCCGACTGGATCAATAACTCGGCATCTCGGGGCCTAGATGGAAAGAAACTCGTCGATCATGCTCGTAACTTAATCAAAAAGTATGAGTGATCCGGAACCGTCGAGTCCATTGAAAACAATTGAGTCCGGCCCAGTGAACTGGGTCGGGCTTCTCCTTAACAAATACTCAACCTATGCCGCTTTTTTTGGAGGCTTTACACTAGTCATCCTTGTGGCCGTGAATGCAACGTCTATCGCTGGTCGCACCCTATTTGCGAGCCCATTGGTCGGCGATTTTGAACTTGTAGAGATAGGTTGTGCGATCGCAATTTCATCATTCCTACCGTTGTGTCTCCTGAAAAAAGGAAACGTAACGGTCGATTTTTTTTCAGCAAGATTTCCCCCAAAACTTATCCACAGCTTGGAAATATTTACAGATCTAATCTTCGTCGTGGTCTCGGCAACCTTCTCAATGCGCATGACCTTGGGTATTCAAGATTTCTACAAATACGGTGAAGAAACCATGCTTCTTCAGATACCAGTCTGGATTCCGTTTATCCCGGTCTTAGTCTCTTTTTATTTGTTGACGGCCTGCGCCATATACAGCCTCGTATCCCATTGTCTTCAGACCCCAAGGACCAGTTAATAGAATGGAACGGTTAACAATCGGGATCCTAGCCTTCCCAATTTTATTCGCGTTACTCGTGATCAGGGTACCAATTGGTCTCGCGATGCTCACCGTTGGGGCTCTAGGAACGGCTACCATCGCTGGCTGGTTACCGCTATTTTCCCAAATGAAAACCAACGCCTGGCATTTGTTCTCCAACTACTCTCTATCAGTGATACCGCTATTTCTTTTGATGGGAAATTTCGCGACGAAAGCTGGTATGAGTGAATCATTGTTCAAATGTGCAAGCGCATTCTTAGGTCATCGAAAAGGCGGGGTCGCAATGGCTGCGATCGGAGGTTGTGCCGGTTTTGGCGCTATTTGTGGTTCGTCCTTGGCCACCGCCGCTACGATGGGTAAAGTCGCGCTACCGGAACTGCGACGCTTGGGCTATTCGCCAGCCCTGAGCACAGGCGCGCTTGCCGCAGGTGGCACGTTAGGAATATTGATCCCACCCTCAGTAATCCTCATTATCTTCGCCATTCTCACCGAACAAAACATCGCAAAGCTGTTTCTGGCAGCCTTTGTTCCGGGTGCGATGGCTGCAATTGGTTACATGCTTGCGGTCGCAATCTATGTCCGAATTAGTCCAGAAGCGGGACCAGCTTCAATTAGGATCGACTGGCGTGAGCGATTAAAACTATCGGTATCTATTTGGCATGTCCTGCTGATTTTTATCACCATGATCAGCGGTATCTATATGGGATGGTTTACCCCAACAGAGGGCGCTGCTATTGGTGCTTTTGGTACCGGGCTGGTAGCGTCTTTTCAGAAAGACTTCAACTTCGAGAAGCTCTTAGAGGTTATTGAAAGTACCGCCCTAACGTCTGCAATGATTTTTTTAGTTTTACTCGGAGCGGAATTCTTTAACTCTCTGATAGCACTCTCTCAATTACCGGTATTCCTCGTAGATCTCGTTACCGAGGCAAACATAGCGCCAATCTATATCTTGGTACTCATACTCCTGTTGTATCTGGTTCTCGGATGTTTGATGGATAGCCTGGCAATGATCTTACTTACCATCCCGATATTTTTTCCGCTCATCATGACACTTGATTTCGGTCTAACTGCAGAAGAGACAGCGATCTGGTTCGGAATTCTTACCTTGATCGTGGTCGAGGTTGGTCTAATCACACCGCCGGTTGGTCTTAACGTTTTCATAATCAACAAAATGGCGGGCGACATTCCGATATCGGAGACATTCAAGGGCGTACTCCCATTTTTTGCGAGCGATCTGGTCCGGGTATCGATACTGCTACTATTCCCGTCAATTACACTTTTCCTGATCCGGCTTTTTCCTTAGAAACAAATTCTCTGTTGGAATAAACGTGGTACTTTGTCGCATAAAAACAGTGGTTTCTTAACGTGCAAATCTGGGCATTATGATCAAAGCACTTAGCTATATCGGAATCAAATCAACCCTCAAAGACGATTGGGCCGCTTTTGCCACGAAAATACTGGGCATGCAGCTACTTGACACAGCCGGTGGCACCTCAACCTTTCGTATGGATGATCAGGCACAACGTTTATTCGTATCCGACGAAAGCGATGAATCAATTGCCTGCATCGGATGGGAGGTTGAAACAAAAGCCGATCTAGAGGTCTTCGGTAGTCGCCTCGAGGCGAACGGGATTGAAGTTTTCCATGGACCCCAGAGCCTCAAATCAGAGCGGTATGTGACGGATCTTCTCTGGTTTATTGATCCTGCTGGATTTCGAGTCGAACTAGTGTGGAGGCCAGAACAAAGTCAGATTCAATTTGTGCCTGGTCGTCCCATCGAGGGCTTCAGAACAGGACCGCTGGGCATGGGGCATGTGGTCTTGCATGTTACAAATACTGATCAAATGGTAGTTTTTTACCGGGAAATAATGGGATTCCAGTTAAGTGATTACGGAAATAGTCCAATCCCACTATATTTCTTCCACGTGAACCAGCGTCACCATAGCCTCGCCTTCGTCGGGTCTAAAAACAGCGGATTCCATCATTTCATGATCGAATATGAAAACCTTGATGATGTGGGACAGGGATATGACCTAGCCCAAACAGGTCTGGCAGATATCGCGTACACAATCGGGCGTCACACAAACGACTACATGATCAGCTACTACGCCTATACCCCATCAGGTTTCTTTGTAGAAAGTGGATGGGGTGGCCGAGTTATTGACCCACAAACATGGGTGCCTCATGAAATAACACTCGGTCCCAGTTTCTGGGGACACGAAAGACTGTATCTGCCAGAAAACGAGCGGAAGCCTTTTCAAGACAAGCGTTTACAGATAGCAAAAGACGGCCAACGGGCACCACAATTAGCCGACTGTCCGTGGCTTTTTCAAAAGCGGGTCTAGACATGAGAGTATTCGACACGGCCGTCATTGGCCTAGGCCCGACCGGCGCAACACTTGCCAATTTACTCGCGATGCAGGGTCTATCGGTTCTCATCCTAGAACGCGAGGCACAGATGTACGATTTACCGCGAGCTGTTCATTTCGACGATGAAATTATGCGTGTATTTCAGAATATCGGGATAGCGGATGAGCTTCTACCGATGGTTCGGGTCAACCCTGGTATGAGATTTGTCGATAAGGAAAATAATCTCCTGTTGGACTGGCCCAGGCCGCAGGACATCACCCCGCAGGGTTGGAATGCAAGCTACCGACTACATCAGCCCGATCTCGAGCGATTACTGCGCAAGAAACTCGAGGGTTATGACTTGGTGACATTGAAGACCAGTACAAGGGTTACTTCGATCGATCAAACCGAGACTGAGGCAGCTATCCGCACTCAAACGGGATCGACCAATCGTTCGGAAACCTATCGCGCTCGATATGTAATTGGCTGCGATGGGGCCAATTCCCAGACCAGGACAATGATTAAATCAGAACTTGATGATTATGGATTTCAAGAGAGATGGCTCGTCATCGACCTAATCCTCAAAAAAGACAGACCCGATCTTGGCGATCATTCAATCCAGTTTTGTCGGCCAGACCGACCGATGACTTACTGTCGAGGTCCAGGTAACCGCCGCCGATGGGAGATAACCTTATTGGATACTGAGGATGAGAACCGTGTCACAAAGCCTGTTCACATCTGGTCATTACTGAAACCATGGATTACAACAGATGAGGCGTCCCTCGAGCGGACAGCGGTCTATACCTTCAAGTCCCAAGTCGCAAGAAACTGGCGTCACGGCCGAATATTTCTTGCGGGTGACGCGGCTCACGTTACGCCACCATTTTTAGGACAGGGGATGTGTATAGGAATCAGAGACGCATTCAACTTAGCCTGGAAATTGGCATCCGTAATCAATAAAGATGCAGAACATCCACTGTTGGACAGTTACGAGGATGAGCGAAATCCTCATGCTCGCGCCTACGTCGAAATGGCCATTAAAATCGGTCAGATCATTCGTTCAATAAATCATAATGACGCCCTAAACGACGTCTCAGGTCATCGGACTCAGTCGGGCAAAATGCAATCAATCACACCAAAACTGGGTCCAAGTTCGCTCACAGCTCCGCGATCAAACTCAAACACAGATATTGAGGGCCGACCCGCCTCACAGTTTCGTGTCCAACCAAGTAACGAGTTAATGGATGATGTATCAGGTTACAGACACGTGATCATCAGCAACACTCAACCCAAAGGTCTTAAAGATAGCATTTTTTGGATTAACGCCTCAGAACAAGAGGAGGCGGACAAACTGCTCAAGGACTTAAATGCTGAGGCCGCATGGATACGGCCGGATCGATACCTGGGAGCCGCTACAAAATCAATACAAGAACTTTACGAATACTTACCCAACTTTCTGAAAAATCGGGAAAAATGCGGAGACTACAATGAAACTAGCTTCTCTTAAATCGGATAGTCGTGATGGAACCTTGATGGTAGTCTCTGGTGACCTAAAGTCCATGCACAACGCCTCTTCTATTTGTCCAAATCTACGGCACGCTATAGAAAACTGGGCGACTAGTTTTCCATTATTGAGGGAACTGGCCGCGGAACTGGAAGACGGAGTTCTGCAGACAGAACCATACGATCCAACGCGGTTGTCGAGCCCGCTACCCAGGTCATTTCAATGGGCCGACGGCAGCGCCTATCTTAGCCATATGCGTCTGGTGCGTAAGGCGAGAGGGGCCGAGATGCCACCAAACTCAGAAATCGAACCTTTACTGTACCAGGGGGGAAGTGACTACTTTCTCGGACCCACCGACGACATCGTTTGCTCTGACACCAACTGGGGCTTAGATTTTGAGAGTGAAATCGCGATCATCACGGATGACATCCCTATGGGTTGCTCTGTTTCAGAGGCACCGGACCATATCAAGCTAGTGATGTTGTGCAACGACATATCTCTCAGACTAATCATGAAGCCTGAACTAGCAAAAGGATTCGGCTTTTATCAATCCAAACCAGCGAGTGCATTCTCCCCTGTATGCGCTACACCTGATGAGTTGGGGGGGCAATGGGATAACGCAAAAGTTAATCTTCCGCTGAAAACGACTTACAACGGTGAAACCTTCGGAAATGTGCACGCTGGGACAGATTTGAATTTCGATTTCGCCCACCTCATCGCTCATGCCGCGAAGACTCGAGAACTTCGCGCCGGCACAATTATCGGTTCCGGGACCGTTTCGAATACTAATTATGAGGAGGTAGGATCGTCATGTTTGGCTGAAAGAAGGATGATTGAAACACTTGAAACCGGTCAACCAGTTACCCGTTTTATGGAGCCAGGGGACACGATCCGCATCGAAATGATTGACCTTGAGGGCAAATCAATTTTTGGCGCCATAGACCAAACAGTAACCAGCATTTGAGATCAAATCAGCTTGGGACTCCGTTTGATTGGGTTTACCAACTGGTGGTTGGTTATAGCATCTCACATCAACCGGTTGGAATAAAAAATATGGAATCTCTTTGACCGTCATATTCTCCACAGAACAGCAATGGAAAATTACTGCAACTACCGTCGCATGTGGCGCTGTGTGCGGTGTCCACATTGCCAAACTAGGGCCCTCCATGCCCTCAATCATGGACAATTTCAATATATCGCTCACCGAGGCAGGGATACTCGCGTCAACTTTCACACTACTCACTATTTTCACAGGTGTATTTGTGGGTAATGCGATGTCCAAGCTGGGTGTCAAGAGATTAATTTGTTTCGCGATGCTCCTATCACTAATTGGTAGTCTAATTGCCCTAACCGTCAATAACTATATCGGCCTGGTATCGGGCAGAGCACTTGAAGGCATTGGGTTGATTATAATGATGATCGCCGGGCCGACCGCTGTATCGCTATTCACTGACGATACAACAAGGGCCAAGCACACTGGCTTCTGGTCCGCCTTTATGCCACTGGGTACTGCCCTTAGCTTCCTCATGGCACCAGTCATGCTATCCATCGGTGGATGGCAGGGCCTATGGTCGTTTTCAGTTCTGGTCTCAGTTGTCGCACTGATAGCAGCCTCAATCTGGATCCCTAATGACCTAAATCGAGCAACACTGGGCCTCGATAAAAATCTTCTTAAGAAAACTTTTAGAACCTCCACACTGATCTGGATTGGTTGCGTTTTCGCGGTGCACTCCCTCGTTTTTCACATTATCCTGCAATTCATACCGGTCTACGGGACAACATCGCTAGGATCTTCTTTTTCTACCGTCTCCTATATTGTCGCCGGGTATTGCCTTCTCAACGTTGGTGGCAACTTCTTGGCCGGTAACGCGATCCACCGAGGAATCCGACCCTATCGCCTAATGTCTGTCCATTTCGTGGCTGTTCCTGTACTAGCTGTCGCCTTATTTTTCCCCGACATACCCGATGTCGTAAGATTTATCGCTCTGATTATTGGAGCATTTTTTACAAGTCTCACTCCAGCTGCCGCCTTCACGCTCATCGCTAAATTAACGAAAAAAAAATCAGAAATACCTGCCTTCAATGGTCTGATGCTTCAGGTTCAGGGTGCCGGTATCCTATTCGGTCCGTCGCTTACAGGATGGGCGGTAGAGACTTTTGATTCTTGGACCGCTGCCGGCTTCGTTTTAATATTTGCTTCGATTTTGGTTTTGATAATTATAAATTTAAAAATAAAGTCGGTAGATCTTTCAATCTAGACAGGTATTGTCATGAAACTCATTGACCAACAGCAGCCATATCGCAACGAGCCGTTCGAGGGGGAGCACATCCAGACAAAACCCTTGGCAGCCGCCATGGGTGGAGAGGTTCTCGATATTAAAATAGCGGACCTGACCGAAAAGTCTTTCCTCGAGATCGAAAAAGCACTGCATCATCACAAAATGATATTTTTCAGGAATCAATCTTTGTCGCTTGCTGACCAAGAGATTTTTACGCTTCGTTTTGGTGAGTTTGGCACTGACGCGTATACAAAAGGAATGACCGGTCATCCAGATGTTCAACCGGTAATAAAAGAGGCAACAACCAAATCAAAGATGATTTTTGGTGGAGGCTGGCATACCGATTCGCCATTTCTTGCACAGCCTCCCTCAGTGAGCATCCTTCATGGTGTAGAAATACCGCCATACGGAGGGGATACCATCTGGTACAACTCTGTACTGGCCTACGAAAGCCTCTCTCCCACCATGAAAAGTATCCTCAGTCCCTTGCGTGTCCACATGTCTGCACAAAATGTGATTGGGTCGATGAAAGCTCTTGCGCAAGATTCTCCATCGGGGCCAAAGATGAGTGACATGGAGTTAGAACTCGACGTTCAATCAATGCTTGACGGGTCCTATCACCCCTTAATCCGAAAGCATCCCGTTTCTGGTGAGGTATCGCTATACTGCGACGCGGTTTATGCGGTTGGCCTCCAGGGAATGACAGACAGAGAATCAAGACCGTTACTCGAATTCCTCGTCGCCCACCTGACCCAAGAAATGTTTAGCTGTCGCTTGAGATGGGAGCCTCATACAGTCGCCGTCTGGGACAACCGTATTTGCCTGCATCGAGCATTTAACGACTACGACGGATATCGAAGAGAAATGCATCGAACAACGGTCAAAGGAGAGACACCCATCGCTGCCTTCTGAAGATGCAATGCTCAGAAAGTATTTAAATCGAACCCGCCATAAACAACAAACAGCTGATCAAAATTAATGCTTCCACGACGGATCACTCCGGTCGACCAGCCTCACTAAAGCTGGCCATTCCGGGTGTCTGACCTTCGCACCAGCTTGAGCCGCTCCACCCTCGAACTGTTCGCGTGTCTTGATCATGACATCCTCTCGAATATAGTTGATCTGACCCGCGGCCATGGCCCTGAGCTGTACCTCGGCATTACGGATGAATGCCTGATGCCTAGTCAACGCCCATGCGCAATTTTCACCAGCCGTTAACAATCCATGGTTCTTCAACACCAACGTATGGTTCTTCTCTCCTAACGCCTTGCCAATTAATGGACTCTCCGATCCATCAAGCACTATTCCCTCGTAGTCATGGTAGCCCACCCGCTCGAAGAACTGACATCCCTCCTGCGTAAGCGGAATGACCTCGTGATCCAGCGCACAAATAGACTGTGACATAGGCTCATGAGTGTGCAGCACACAGTGCAGATCGTCACGGCAACTATGGACCGCAGAGTGGATCACATAACCAGCCTGATTCACTGGCCACTCAGATTGTGAAACTGGATTACCTTCTATATCAATCCGTATAAGATCTGATGCTCTGATTTCTTCGTACCTCATCCCAAAAGGATTAATCAAGAAATGTGATGTTTCTGGAATACGAAGAGTGATGTGGTTATAAACCACTGATGTCCACCCATAACATGCAACAATTCGATAGCAAGCCGCTAATTCGAGTCGGGCCTCCCACTCAAGTGGATCCATCCCCTCTGGCGCCGAAGGAACAACCACCTCAAATCGATCCGACATAACCTGTGTATATGCATTCATCTCAGTATCACCTCCTAGTAGGGCAACCCAACATAATTTGTCGCGAGTACTCTTTGATAATCTTCAGATTGGCATAAATACTTAAATTCAGCTCGTCTCATGCGCTCGGCGAATCCATCCTCATTATCAAATCGATGTAGAAGTGAGGTCATCCACCAGCTAAATCGCTCAGATTTCCAGATCCGATCCAGAGCGCGGTCAGAGTACTCTTTCAATAACTGCTCATTTTTATCTTTAAAAAAAGTAATAAATCCCCTCGACAAGTAATAAATATCTGAAAATGCAAGATTCAATCCCTTAGCGCCTGTCGGTGGAACAATATGACCAGCATCACCCGCAATGAAAAGCCTCCCAAAAGATAGCGGCTCGCAGACAAAACTACGAAGAGGAGCAATCGATTTTTCAAGCGACGGACCCGTCTCCAGATTATTGGCAATCGCTGATGGTATTTGACGTTTCAAGGTATCCCAAAAACGATCATCTGACCATTGTTCAACGGAATCTCCGGCAGGACATTGCACATAATAGCGACTCAAACATTCGTTCCTCATTGAACACAGCGAAAAACCATCTTCATGACTCGCGTAAATGAGTTCATGATCAGCAGGTCTCGTTTCAGATAAAACACCCAACCAGCCAAATGGATAAACCCGCTCAAATTCATTCTTTTTATCCGCAGGAATCGCCTGACGCGAAATTCCTCTGAAACCATCGCAACCAGCGATGAATGTTGGATGGACCTCAAAACCTTTATTTTCATAGGAACCAGTGATCTTGATCTGGTCCGAATCAGGGTTGTGTATTTTCGCATCAGTAACAGACTCCAGAATCTTGATTCCATTTCCAGAAACCGCCGCAAATAAATCCTTGGTAACCTCGGTCTGCCCATAGACCGTTACTTGTTTACCAGTCAGCTTCTCTATATCTATACGGAGCTCATCGTCCCCATATGTGATTCGGAACCCACTGTGTTTCTGACCTTCTTGCAAGACACGATCACCAAGGCCAGCAGCCTGCATTAAGTTAACACTGCCTTCCTCCAAAACACCTGCTCGTATTCGCTCCAGAACGTGTTGCATCGGCTGTCGCTCGATGATTACTGAGCTGATCCCCTCAAGAAGCAACAGTCGTGACAACATTAGTCCCGATGGACCACCCCCAAGGATTGCTACGTCTGTCTGGTATTTGGTCATAACACTCTTGCCGTACCTCAAAAACACAAATCATCATACTGTTTCTGTGACTAAAATTAGTCGTCGATTTCCAACTAACTGGCTCCGTAGCCTCCACCGCCTGGCGTTCCCAATCGAAGAATATCGCCAGGATTTAAAGTGACACCGGACTGCATAGATGCAAGCATCTTTTTTCTACCTGATACCTCGACCTCACAAAATCCCCCGCGGGCATCGCCGCCACCATTCATCCCAAGCGGACAGATACCATGCTTACTTGATCGCAAGGTAACAGAAGTAACTCCATCAAGTATCCGATAGGTCCTCACAAAACCATTTCCACCCTCGAATACTCCGCGTCCCCCAGAGTCTTTTAGGATTTTAAATTCCTCTGTTCTAACCGGAAATTCTGTCTCCAGCATCTCGACCGACGCAACTTTTCCGTTGGTCTGGTTACAATGGCAGCCCGTTTCTCCTTTATATCCTTGCATCGCACCCACACCACCTGCGAACAGTTCATATTGAATGAGCGTCCTCCGACCTAAGTCGTGAGCCAAGGTCATGGCTCGACCACCTCCACCGTCTGCCCGAGCGAATTGAGGCACGATCTCGCCAAAAGCAGCAAATATCGACTCAATAATTGCATGTAGCGCTGGATTGTATGTATTTACCGGGGCGGGGAAGTAAGGATCAACAACCGTGCCTTCGCGCGTCTTCAGAATGAAGCAGTCAAATACTCCCTGATTCACGGGTGTATCAATCCCAGTAATTGCAATCATCACATAGGAACACGCGGCTTTCACCAGATGTGGTCTAACATTTATCGGCCCAGCGCCCTGTGGGTCCGTCTCTGAAAAATCAAAGGTAATTGATTTACCTATTTTTGTGACCTTGACGCGGACACCCTTAGGTGTGTCTAAATCAATGCCATCGTGATCAATAAACCGTTCAGAACATTCTTCGAAATCATCTAGATCTTCCAACCGCCTCTGGATAAGTTGCTGGGTACACCTCCTGTGATATTCGAATGCCGAAAATGTCAAATCGACTCCAAATCGATCAAAGAGTCTTTTGACTCGACTTGCACCTTGATTACAGACCCCAATCTGACCCTCCAAGTCTCCAAGGACCAACCGTGGGCTTCGACTATTTCCCCGCAATAGAACAAATGCTTCCCGGTTTTTTCTTCCAGCACTTATGAGCTTTACTGGCGGTATGTGAAGACCCTCAAAAAAAGTGTCTTTAGCTGTAGCCGGGCAGCTCCCGGGAGCAGCGCCGCCAATGTCCGACTTATGTGCTATCGAGGCCACAAAGGCCACGAGCTGCTCCTGACAAAAGACTGGAACCGCAACGGCAAAATCAGGACTGTGGGGGCTACCACCCTCCCACGGCGAGTTACTGAGGAATACGTCACCGTCTTGTATATCCTCAACGGGGTAACGCGCTAGAACTCCAGAGATAACGGCGGGGAATGCGCCGATGTGTATAGGAAGGACAACCTTTTGCGCAGCTAGCGAGCCATCGTCCAGCAACACAGCACAGCTAGCGTCGTGACTCTCTCTGATGATTGATGAATAACCTGAACGGAATAAACCAGCTTGCATATCATCTACAATTCCACGGGCCATTGATGCGATCATTTCAGCCTCAAATTTAGTCACCACAGACATCCCCCACGTAGAGCCACCAAACCTAGCCTAACCAACCTTACCCAGCCCATCTAAACCAAAATAGATTGGACCAAAAACAAAGTTTGTTGTTATCCGATTGACAATCCATCTGATAGACGTAGGCGACATAAAAAGAGGTATTACTTCATGGAACTTATATGCTCCCTAACAAGTCCCTATGCTCGTCGGGTCCGAGTCTTGGCTTATGAGCTAGACATCGGAGATCGACTCAAGATTCAAGTGGTCAAACCAAGGGAATCATCAGATTTTTTATGGACGATCAATCCAATAGGCAAGGTCCCGACACTTCAGCTCGATGACGGGTCTAGCATCTACGACTCGCTGACAATCTGCGATTATTTGATCGCAACGTACTCGCCAGAGTGGGGCATAAAACGACAAAATAACTTTTGGGAGTATCGAACACGGCTCTCGATGCTAAACGAGATGAGTGATGCGGGAACACAGGCCCGGAGATCACTAATTCAAGAGCCACCGCAACAAAATACAGCAGATTTTCAGCTCGGCAAAATCCACCGCGGTCTAGCGCATATCGAGAACACCTGGATATCAATGGAATCCGAACTATCTTTGGTCTCGATTGGCCTCGGGTGCACATTTGACTGGTTGTTGAATCGGTTTCCAGAGATAAATTGGGTCAGTCCGTACCCGAGGATTACCAATTGGTTCAATGACTTCAAACTGCGCCAATCCATGGAAAAAACACAGATTCCGGCCTAGGTTTCTTGGGATCTATGGGTGCTCTAATTGTGTAAAAATTTCGGTTGGTAAGTCTTGTCCAACCCCAGCTGATAGAGCGAGCCGCATTGTGATTCCAGCAACGACTGCAAACTGGAGCCCTAACCCAAGATCATTCACGAAACACGTCCGCTCTTGAGCACTGACCCGCCCTTTAACCGCACCCGAGACTAATTCCGGAAGGGTTGGACACGCAGCAAAATCGAATTCATCAGAAATCCCCCAACCACGGCCGCCAGAATGATCAGGGACGATCAGATCGTCGGCCTGCGTTAGCAACGGCTTCCCATGCCCGACATGCACACAGACGCTGTCAGCAAGCTGGAGAACCTGTCTTGAGATTTCAGGCGGCTTAATTGAGCCTACGTGCATGCCCGCTTCAAAATGCTCGACCTCGAACAATGAATCTATCGAGCTGGTTGCGCAAAGAACGATATCAGCTCCCTGAACTGCCTCTACCAAAGAGTCGACAGCGCAGAAGTTCTGATTAAATTGTTGACCCCAATCGCTACAAAATCGGCTCACATTGTCAGGATTTGGACTGAATACCCTGACCACTTCAACTTCGGGGCGTACGGTTAACAACCCCAACAGTTGGGAACCGGCTTGCCAGCCAGATCCGATGATCGCTGCCGTCCGGCTATTAGTTCGTGCCAGGTAGTGTGTACCTAGGGCACTGGTTGCTCCGACCCGCATCCGCTGTATAACGCCGTCAGGCATTATAGCTAATGGCTCACCTGTTTCGGTTGAGAATACCAAAATCAAACCTGTATACCGGGAGCCAGGAGCTGCAGGAACCTTAACCCGGCGGTAGCTATTCCCAACTTTAGGCCAGGTGACGATATCTGAGTTGATCCGCACGGCCCCCACACCAAGGCTGGGCGCTATGCCATCCATCGTCTTCAAACCGTAAATAGATTCTCCGCTAGGAATAAGCGTGTCAGAACGTCGTCGGGTGACGGCGACCCCTGACACGAAATCGAGATAGGCATCTTTCAGGGCATCGATACACTGATCCATGCTGAGGATCTTCGTAATTTCTCGATTATTCAAAATAAGCGTCAAGTTTTTGTCCTTTGATAATATTCCGTCGTAGCATCCTGGTCTCTCCAGCCGGAAAATCGTTCCGGGCGTGGCATGTCGACCAATTATCCCAAATCACAAGATCACCCTTAGCCCAACGATGCGAAAAGGTGGCCTCACTCTGATCGATGGCATCAAACAATAGATCTAGGAGCCTCTTATTATCGGACAGATTGGATCCGTCTCCCTCAAGACCAATGGTACAGAGCGGGTTAAGATAGAGAGCAGGCCCTTGCGAATTTGGGTGCCTTATCACGCTGGGATGTGTCGCGCTCTTGGCGAGACCATTAAAAGTACCGTGGGTAGGTCGCTCAGCGATATTGCGATAGTCAAAAGAGTGGGTTCCTCTCAGATGCTTGATACGACTGATCAGATCTTCTGGGAGCGAGCGAAATACTGCACGCATATCGACGAACCGGGTTTCACCTCCCACTGAGGTAACTTCTAGGGCGTAAAGAATAGTCGCTCGGTATGGTTCGTCTATGAAACATCCATCATGATGGAGCCACATCTCACCGTCAGGTAACGAGCCTATCGGGACACCATCCTCACGGACGTTTGTAACCAGGCCCATATAGTCCGCGTAGGAGGAACGCTCAGCGCGATCGGCTTGGGGCCTAGAGCGTTTTGATAGCTCACCGAAAACCTTGGCCAGCTCTAGCTGCTGGGATTCGGTCAATTCAAGATCTCGAAAAACGAGCACCCCGAAACGATTGAGTGCATCGTTCAGTACTGGCTTATCTGACGCCTGTACATCGTCCAGATCAAAACCATCGACGATGGCCCCGAACACCGGGGATATCGCCTTGAATTTGATACTACTCATGGGTTAGGTATGAATTTTTCCATCTTCGCATCTACCCCATTCTTGCGCATTTCTTCCAACCAGATACGGTGAATATCAGGATTCTGATCTTCGTACTCGACCTGGTCACCACCATCTTTTAGGCTTGTTGACACTGCACCCTTTTCACCCGGCTTTATTCCGAGCAGTGACCGTCTGTTCGCTGTTGTAAATGGATAACGGGTGCCACCAATCCCTGTAGCGAGGTAACGCGCAGGGTTGGTCGATGTATTAAAGTGTTGGTGGAACTGCTGATCGGCTGGGGGGAACACCACACCGTGTTTCCAATCGACCCTCGTGAAGTCAGGATCACCGTCATACCAAAGCAAAGAATATCCGTGACCGGTCACACACATGACGTGAAAACCCGGACCATGTCGGTGACCTTTTTTGTAGGTCCCAACAGGCATTTCAGATATGTGAGCGTGCATTACCCCGTCAGCAAGAACAAACATGATATTGGTTCCACCTGCACCCCGATCTCCCCACGCGCGCAGTTCGATTTCGGCAAGATCTGGAACGAAATTAGTTTCCCACATATGGTTTCCTTGGCGGATCTCATGAAAATCGCCATCACCTGTAAAGTAACCATCCCTGCCTGCTCTGACCGAAAAATCGTATGACTGATCGAACACAAACGACTCGTCGTTGAACAAATTCATAACCGTTGCACAGTTTGTTGTAGCAACAATCAAGGCCCTATCATTACCACTTCCATTGAAATGACGATATTTAGCATTTAAAGGGATTGCGAACAGACTGCGAGGACCCCATTCGAACAAATGTTTTGACCCATTAGCGAGTTCGACTTGGGTCGATCCGTGTCCTTCCAAAACATAGATCACCTTCTCAAAGAGATGCTGTTGTACCGTGGTCGATCCGCCTTTGGTAATCTCGAGCAGGAACATGCTCGAGAAATCGCCACGTCCTTTGAGATGAACAGCTGCACCATCACAACCAAATCGATTCCACGGCTTTACTGGGACCTCAAATAGGTCAATTCCGATATCTTCAACAACAGGAATACCCTCTGCATTTACCCACTCTAAGTAGGGATCAACACCGTACCGAGGTTCACCAACATTCATAATTCCTCCTAGTGCTCTATTTGCTGAGCTGAGTCAAATACTAGCGACTTAATAACCAACGGAATGACGCCGGGGGGATTAATCATTTCCCCGACGTCAATATAATCCAAGTCAGACAAGACGATGCCATCTAACGACAGTAAATAGTCGCCCTTGTTCAATTCTTTACTCAATATACGACCTAGTAAACGACCAACGTCTCCGTCAATCACCACAACCAGTGGTGCAACTCGCTCTGGACGACACAATGCCACATCGATCGCGTCGGCTATTGCCCTGAGACGCTGATAACTTGGTTCTCCACTCCAAGAAAATGCAAGAGCAACGGGACCGCTCTTATCGACATCTCTCATATGGCATGCATCAATGATCTCCTCAGTAACCAACTCTGACTCAATATCTACTTGAGATAGATCGATATTTGGGTGGACTACGGGAACGTTTCTCAACGGCAAAAATTTAAGACTGTTAGAAAAAATCGTCTTACCTGAAACCTGAACAGTAAACTGGGAGGCACCTATCACGGTTGCTCGAATACCGTGTTGTACGTCAACAGTAACCGGGACGCCCTGAGCTACTCTCAGCTGCCGGTTGAGTTCATTTGCGAGATCGTATGCGAGATCGCCCAAGGGTTGGCTCTCTCGTCCGTAGATGAATTCAGACACGCCACCGGAGAAACTCATCTCCTCCGGAACAACAGACCAAGACAGTGGTTCCGTTAGAAGTAATGTGTCCAAAAGTGAATCGGGCTCAGATCCTGCAATTACTGACACCAAGACTCCGGCCATGCATACAACGATTTGCTGTCTTTGAGAGTCAGAGATATCAGATACACGATCAAATAAAATTCCCAAATGATTCGATATCGTTAAGATCGAGTCATCACAACGCACCCAGTTTCCACTATCGTCAGTGGCCATTAGACGTCCGCCAATAGCGCACGCAGCTATGGACACGATCGTCCCTGCATCAATGAGCGCGAACTTTGTTGTGCCACCACCAATATCGACGTGCAGAATCCTTTTTTTAAGCCGCTTAGACCGTTCAACAGCCCCAGAACCATGTGCGGCCAGAACGCATTCGAGCCGATGTCCCGCCGTCGCGCAAACAAACTTACCCGCTTGCTCCGCAAATAACTCATCTATAGACCTGGCGTTTGATCGCTTAATCGCCTCGCCCGTTAAGATAACCGCACCAGAATCCACATCATACTTGTGTAACCCGGCGTTAAAATACGCCTGCTCGATAAATCTACCTAAAGCATCAGCATCGATCAGTCCGCAGTCTGAAAAAGGCGTAAAGTGGATCGGAGATTGCCACAAGATTTCCCGCTTGATAACTTCGTATCGACTCGAAAGTCCCTGCGTCCGCCGCTGCAGATGAACCTTCGCAAAAATCAGATGGGACGTTGATGACCCGATATCGATCCCAACCGTCACCAGCTCGATATGCTCCTGCTCCCAGATAGAGTCAGCGACAGCTTTCTCGCTCTGGACTGACGGATGATGGTCGTGTCCTTCATGTGCTCTAACTGGATTCATCAAAGCTTAGGTATCTAATTGATTTAAGGAAAAAAACGCCGGTGCTACCGGCGCTTTTCTTACTTACCTGATCGCGGAAATTACTTCCTGAATCACGGTGTCGGGGGTACCGTAGGCGGTATTCACCAGCCCCGCGACTTCGTCGCCGGAAATCGGAGACAAATCAAACCCACCCTTCTTGGCATCAGCCAGAAAATCAGGATCACTCATTGTCGCAGTAAATGCGGCTTTAAGCGCTGCTGCGCGATCAGCAGGCACTCCTGGAGGCGCGACGTAAGGGCGTCCGAGGCCTTGCCGAGCAAACATCAAGTTAAGCATTTGAGTTTGCTTCTTCGAGTTATAACTCTTCACCAGATCCATAACCAAGGGAACGTCTGGAAGTTCAGGGTGCGCGACCGTTGACATTTGCATTAGCAGAACAAGATCACCACTCGCTAACAGATCCTTACTCTTAGATTTAATCGACGACCAAGACCAACCACAGCGAGCATCGAGCTCCCCCGCGATCATGG
>MDSV01045454.1_pt1 | contig 17773 bp, 11 predicted proteins | sample 810851 | NCBI WGS metagenome assembly MDSV01 (sample SAMN05326640, study PRJNA326480) | marine metagenome | isolation source: seawater | place: Atlantic Ocean: North East | collected 2012 | reverse complement strand
GGTCATCCCCAACGGTTGGGACAAGGACGATTTCCCAAGCGATGCGCCATCACCGGCCTCCAATGCCAAGCCCGTGCTTGGCCACTTTGGGGCGTTGTACGGGGCGCGAAACGCGCCTGCGCTTTGGCACGGACTCGCAAGGTCGGGCTGGGTGCTGCGCGCGGCAGGACAAATCTCCGACGACGTGCACGCCAGCATGGACCAAGCCGGCATCGAGCTCGACTGGCAAGGCGACCTGTCACATGCGGAATCCGTGAAGGCCATGCACACGTGCGACGCCCTGGTGGTGGTCCACAACAACAGCGCCTCGGCCAAGGCCTCCACCCCGGGAAAGATGTTCGAATGCTTGGCCACCGGGCGTCCGATGCTCGTGGTGGGACCGGCGCAAGGCGACCTCGAAACCTTGTGCGCCACTTGGGGGGTGACGTTTGTCCCCCACAATGCACAAGACGGGCAACGTCAAATCGAAGCCTGGCTTCACCAGCCCCCGCCTGGGCCAGACAAATCTTTCCGCACAAGTTGCGAAAGGCGTGCCCTTGCGTCCGAACTTGCAATTCTCTTCAACTCCACGGTCTCGTGATGCGCGTTTTTGTTTCATTTTGCTTGCTTCTGGCCGGCGTGCTTTGCCCCACTTTGGCAAGCGCGCAATGGTCCTTGGTGCAAAATGCTGTGCAGGAACCTGGGGGGTGCATTCGCTTGACCAACACCTCGCAAAACCAACGGGGCGGGGCTTGGCACGATTGTCAGCTCCACTTGGGGGCAGACTTTGACTTGGAATTCACAGTGAGTTTTGGCACCACCGATGTGGATGGGGCAGACGGCATCGTCTTCGTTCTCCAACCATTCGGCGTGGGCAACAACGTCATCGGGTCCACCGGCGGGTCCATTGGGTACGAAAACGGCCCATTCAACCCCTCGCTGGCAGTGGAGATGGACACGTGGCAGAATGCCGAAGTCGGCGATCCTGTGTTTGACCACATCGCGTTGACCAGCGACGGGTCCATTTTTCACAACGTGGAAGGCCCGGTGCAAGCGCACAGCACTTTGTCCAACATCGAAAACGGCCAAGACTTTCCATTCCGCGTGGTTTGGGACGCCGGCACTCAAACCCTGGAGGTGTACTTCGACAGCGACCTCAGGCTCACACACACGGGTGACATCGCGGCCACGTTTTTCGGCGGCAACCCGCTCGTGCATTGGGGTTTTGTGGCGTCCACAGGGGGCGCCGTGGGCAACCAGCAGCGCTTTTGCCTGGTGGATGCCGACTACACCACGCATCCCGAATCCATCACAGCCGGACCCGAAGGACCTTGGGAGGTGTGCCTTGGCGACGAGTTGGTGTTGACCGCAGAACCGCTCCCGCCCGCCACCTCAGCCGTGTGGGCGGACAACGGGGAGGCGCAACTGGCCATCACCCAAGCGGGCACGTACGATCTGCTCGGCACCGACGACCAAGGTTGTCCCGCCTCGGGTGCAATCGACGTCACCGAGGCTCCCGGACCAGAGCTTGAACTGCTTGTGGACCCCAACCTCGTGGTGTGCGGCGGCACCGAGGCCGAGCTCGCCGCCTCCGCCGCCCCTGAAGCCACCGTGACCTGGGACGGGGTGGAGGGTTTGACTGCTTTGACCTCCGAACCCGGAATCCATGAGGTGGTGGCGACAGTCGAAGGATGCCAGACTGCCCTCGAAGTTGATGTCTTGTTCCAAGCGGTCCCTGAGGTGAGTTTTGCTCTTCAGGGAGAACCCGTATCTGGCTCCCTCGAGGTGTGCGCTGGAGAGCCGCTCACACTTCAAGCTTTGGCCACAGAGGGCGCGAGCCCTTCTTGGGAGGTGGGGGGCTCCCCCTTCCTGAGCGTGACAAGCTCGGGAGATTACATGGCCTCAGCATCCATCAATGGATGCGTATCTGAACCTCAATTCATCGCTGTGAATGTCCTTCCCTTGCCCCAGGGGCAGTTGGTGGCCACGCCGCCTTCGCTTTGTTGGGAAGGTGTCGGAAGTGTGGAACTGGCTTTGGAGGAAGATGCATTTTTGGACAACTGGGGATTGCCAACAGGGACCTTCAATTTGGGTCAAGCGGGGCCTGGCTTGTACACCGCCAACCTGGTCGGCGAAAACGGGTGTGAAAGCGCCTTAAGCCTCAACTACCCCATGCTGCCTCCAATCGCAACAGGGTTGCTGGACCCTGACCCGTTGTGCGAAAACAATGCGACGGTGCTGAGCATCACCCAACCCATGGACCACATTTCTTGGAACGTGGGCGGAACTGACAACGAGTTGTCCGTGGTCAGCTCCATGGGGGGTGGGCCATTTGTGGCCACCGTAACATTGGGCGCTTGCGTTGAAACCGACACCGCACACGTGACTTGGTGGCCCACCCCGTTTGTGGGAAGCCACCCCGACAGCGTCGTTCGATGTGAGCTGGAGGGGCCGCACGAGTTCATTTGGCCCACCCAAACCTCCCAAGCAGTGGGGTCGTGGGTTTGGTCTGTGAACAACGAGCCTGCCACCGCTGGGTACGACGCCTTTGCAGAAGGAAACTACGAGGTGGAGGTCCGAGACAACGCCACCGGGTGCCACGCCACCCACAACATGAACCTTGAAGTTTGGCCAAGCCTCACGGCGGCTGCCACGCCCGACGACAACCTGATTTGCATGGGCGACTCGACCCTGGTTAGGTTGGAGGTGTTTCCTGTGGGCGACAGCGAGGTGGACGAGATCCCATTCAGTGTGGTCTGGGACTCGGAAGGCCTCTCGGGGATGACCACACCCGTCGCAGGTGGGGAGCATTACGTGACGGTCACCAACGCATGCGGCTCGCATGTGGCTCTGGCGGAGGTGGCAGAGGAATACTGCGGGGGCCACATTTGGGTGCCCACCGCGTTCACCCCCGACCGCGATGGAGTGAACGAAGGCTTTAAGATTGTCAGCACCTGCGACTGGGCTGAGTTTTCATTCAAGATCTTCAACCGATGGGGGCAACAGGTGTGGTCCACCAACGACCCCAACACGCCGTGGGACGGCGCCTACGACTTGGGTGGAGGAGACCACTTCTTGCCAGACGGCTGGTACACCTACGTCTTGGAGTGGGGGGCGATTCAGGACGGGATTTGGACCCGTGACGTCAAGCACGGCCGCGTGCTCTTGGCCCGTTAAGCCTAGGCTCTTAACACAAGTTTGAACCGGGTGCCTTGCCCTGGTTCAGTCCAGTCAACAAACAATTGTCCTCCGTGGGTTTCCTCCACGATGCGCTTGGAGAGCGACAATCCGAGGCCCCAACCCCTGGACTTGGTCGTGAAGCCCGGCTCGAAGACCCGCCTGGCCACAGACTTGCTCATGCCCTTGCCGTTGTCTTCCACCTCAACATGAACCTCGTCCCCTTCCCACGCCACCCGGACCGCGAGGGTTCCCTCTCCTTCCATGGCGTCCACCGCATTGCGAAGCAGGTTTTCCAAAACCCAGCTGAAGAGGGGTTGGCTTAGGGGAAGTTCACCCTTGGGCTCTCCCGACTCCAATGACAACGACACATTCTTGCTGATCCGAGGGCGCATGTAATTGACTGTCTCCTCCACCACCTGCAGCGGGTCTGCCGGTGTCAAATCTGCCTCCGATCCAATCTTGGAAAACCGCTCAGCCACCACTTGAAGCCGTGCAATGTCCTTGTCCATTTCCGACAAAGCCTCGGGGTCCACGCCCCTTGCGGAAAGCAGGCTGGACCAAGCCATGAGAGAGCTTAGCGGGGTGCCCAACTGGTGCGCTGTTTCCTTCGCCATGCCTACCCAGACTCGGTTTTGTTCTGCCCTTCTCGACGAGCTGAATACCAAATAAGCGACCAACAAAAACGCAGCGATCAACAACAACTGCACCGCGGGGAAAAACCTGAGCTGGGTCAACACGAGGCTCTCCTCATAAAAAACCAAATTCCAGCCTTCTCCAGGCAAGTAAACTGGGATGGGGGCGTTGTCGCGGGCCATGGCCTTCAGCTTGTCCTGAAGCACCTGAGGGTCGCTCAAGGCCGAGACCTCGATGCCTTGGGACTTGACAATGCGTGTGGCGGTCGAGTCGAGCAACATCACCGGCACGGAAGCGCTGTTGATGACCGTTTCCGAAATGAACGACTCGATCAACTCGGACATGGCCTCCCGCAATTCACGCAAACGGACGCTTTCTGAGTAATAGATGGTTTGTCCCACCTCCTCAAAGCGGATGGGTGGGTTGGTGCCCATTTGGTGAACCCTGACGCTGTCGAAGTAAGCGTCGCGATCCACCAACGGCGATGGCGGAGGCACATTGACGTGGTACAACACCTCCCCGTCGTCGTTCAAGATCAACACGGGCACCGTCTTGTTGCCCACCAAAAAATCGGTGCTAAAAGTCAAGTCCATGCCAACGGGAGACTCCTGGATCAGGCGATACGCCGCAGCCAAGTGGTCGGCTTTCTTCTTTTCTTCGGCGCCAAGCTCTTCAAAGAGCGACTGGGTGTATGTGACCAATTCGGCCCGCTGCTTCACCGCCTCGACCCACAACTGAACCTTTCGTTGTTCTTCGTCGCGCGTGATGGACGCCAGATGCTGTGTGTACCCCAACGTCACCACCACAATGGCCGCGGCGGCCAAGAAGAGCAGTCGTTTCGAAAGGGTGTCGTGCATCAGTCGTAAGCGGGGCAACGGCCGTCGGGGCCAACGTAGGGATCGTGTTTGTCACAGGCGGTCAGCGAGATGACCAATTCGTGGGCAGAGCGTCCGCCCACGTTCAGGTCATTCACTCCGAAGTCGTAAGAATATCCGACCGTCATGGATTCAAACAACTTCATGCTCAGCACCCCCACAAGCGCGCTGCCTGTGCGATAGCCCAGCCCCACACTCACCAACTCATCCACCGTGAACGCCCCCTGCAAGTCCACGCTTGGCGGAAGCCCACGAGTCATGCGGAATTGGGCCGCAGGGCGGAAGCCAAACCGCCGGTCCAGTTTGATGTATTGGCCGCCCATCAACACAAACGTGGTGCCCGTGTTGGTGGTCATGGTCATTTCGTTGAGGGTGGTGGGCACAGCGTTGAGCATGCTCAGCGAGACGAAAGTTTGGCTGTTTTCATACCAAAGGCCAAAATCCAAGGTGGGAAACACCGTCTGCGACGTGGACGCCCCAAACAGTGCGGGATCTTCGGTCGCAGAAAACTCTGGAAACACCAGGCTTCCGATGTCCAAACGGTATTGCGTCATGCCCGCCGCCAAGCCTGCGCTCAAGCGCGCGCCGTTGGTTAGCCTCACCTTCGTGGAGTAGGCCAGACTGAGTCGCGTGTTGCTCCATGGACCCACTTGGTCGGTGACCACAAACCCGCCCATTCCGTGGGCGAACGTGACCCCGCCGCCAAGCCTTCCGCTGAGCGAGGCGAAGCTGGTTCGGGGGGCGCCATCGAAGCCCGTCCATTGGTTTCGACCCCCCATCCTGAGGTCCAGGCAAGCGCTGTTGCCCGCCGCCGCTGGATTGTCCAACAAGCTCGTCATGAGGAATTGGGTGCGGACCCCATTGAACTGCGCGGATGCGGACGCGACCCACCCCATCAAGAGGGCGCAAGCCAACACCGCGTGGAGGAACATCGACTTTTTCATCGGATCACGGCGACGTGCCCTGTGATGGGGGCGAGGTTGGCATTGGGCTCGTTCAGGTTGACGACGTAGTAATACGTCCCTGCAGGCACCGCGCGTCCGCGGAACGTCCCGTCCCAAGGGTTGGGGTACGAGACCGACCGGAACACCGATTGTCCCCAACGGTCGAAGATCTCGATGGTGGAGAATTCAAACTGGGACAAGCCATAGATGTCGAAGGTGTCGTTGAAATTGTCGTTGTTGGGGGAAAACGCGTTGGGCACCTCAATGGGCGACCCCACCGCCACCAGCACCGCATCCGTGTACGAACACCCCTCCACGAACCCCGTCACCTCAAAGGTGGTCGTTTCATAGGGGCTCAAGTTGGCGAGTTGGTTGTCCACCATTTGGGCCAGCTCCTCGGGCGTCCACACAAAACCCAGGGCTGGGTCGGACCCCTTGACCTCCACATTCACTGTTTCTCCGTAGTCAATGGCGGCTGCACAGCACGCGTCGATGCTCACGCTACGGCCTTCCAGCCTGACGTCAAGCGCACAGCCCGGCGTGTTCGAGCCCACCAGCAAGATGTAGTCCGTGTTGATGTACAACGGGGCGGTGTACAAGACGGTGTCCTCGTTCGTCGTCATCAGGTCAGACACCGACACAAAGGCCCCGGCGTCGCAGGGGTTGAACGGGTCTGGCTGAAACACCCTGGCTTGAAAGAATGGGGCGCATTGAGAGTTGGAAAGGTGGACTTCCAGCCCTTGGCCTGCAGGATCCAAGTAGGTCGTGTGAAATCGAATGACCTGCACCGACGTGGCCGAAAAGGACCCGTTCAACGCGGCGACGTTGTCCAAATCCATGGCGCTGGACAGCGTGACTGTGGAATCCACCTGACCGCACAAGTCAAGGAGGTTGTTGCAGGCCGTTTGGGCCTGGGTGGACATCGAAGCGCACCAAAGCACAAGCGCTCCAACCTTGCGTAGGATCATGGACGACATGGTGTGAAATTACCCAGAGCCTCAACGTGTGGCACACGTGGTGTCGTATGTCTTCAACAACGCCTCGGGGACATCCCCGAAGTCCCGTCAAGCCACGAACCCGATCAGCAAGGCTCCCTTTTCCACGGCATCTCCCTGGTGCACGGGCACACCCGAAACGGTTCCAGCAACGGTCGCTTTGATGACGTTTTCCATCTTCATGGCCTCCAACACCAACAGGGGTTGACCCTCCTCTACGGCGTGTCCTGGTTCAACAAGCACCTCCAGCACCTTGCCAGGCATGGGTGCCGTCACGTCTCCGCTGCCGGCCGAAGTTGTCACCGACATGCCCATCTTCTCAAGGAGTTGGGTGCGCTCGTCCAAGACCCGAATGTCTTTCCGCACTCCGTTGATGCGCACGGTTGCGTTTCCTTCCGCGTCGGGGCCCTTTTCCACCTCCACCTTGAACCGTCGACCATGCAACACCACCGACCAAGAGCGGTCGGACAGCGGCACCCACAGGGCGTGTTCAGGACTTAAAATGTTATGGAGGGCCGTGTCGTTGGTCACTTGTGCGCCTTCCCACTGGATTTCTTGGGCCATGACACGAAGGTAGGGCCGGGGCGACGACCTTTGGGCCATGGCTGGACTCTACCTCCACGTTCCATTCTGCCGGCAGGCTTGCCATTACTGCGATTTCCATTTCTCTACGCAGATCAAACACATGGCCGACCTCGTCGCCGCCATGGTCCAAGAAACCCACTTGAGGCTCTCAACCGACCCGCGCTGGAAAGATCAAACCTTCACCACCCTTTACCTCGGGGGGGGCACCCCTTCCATCCTCCCCCCCGACTTGCTTCGCAACTTGTTGACTGGGGTACTGGATGCGGTGGGCAGGCCAGCCTCAAGCTTCCGAGAAATCACCCTGGAAGCCAACCCTGAGGACATGACCGAAGCCCAAATCCATGCTTGGCTCGAGCTTGGGGTCACCCGACTCAGCCTCGGGGTCCAGTCCTTCCACGACGACACGCTTGCATGGATGAACCGCGCCCACACAGGCAATCAGGCCGAGCGCGCCGTTCACCTCGCCCATGAGTTGGGCATGAAGTCCATGACCCTCGACCTAATTTATGGGGTGCCCACAGCCCGCAATTGGCACGACGATGTCTTCCGTGCAGCCGCACTGCCAGTCCAACACCTGAGTGCCTACGCCTTGACTGTTGAACCGGGAACCGTGCTGGGCACACGCGTGGAACGCGGCGCCGTGCACCCTGCTCCAGACGCCCGCACCGCAAAAGAATACCACCAGCTTTGCGACGCAATGTCCAAGCGAGGATGGGCCCATTATGAAACCAGCAATTGGGCCGCACCCGGGCCCAACCACGGCCACCACACGTCGCAACACAACAGCGCGTATTGGTCAGGAACGCCTTACCTCGCCTTGGGGCCGGGCGCGCACGGGTTCCTCGGGGCCAGCCGGTATGCCAACGTGTCCAACAACCCGAAGTACATCCGGGCTATTCAACAAGGAGAGCTGTTGGAAGAGCGGGAGGACCTCACATCCACAGATCGATACAACGAACACGTGATGACCGGCCTGCGCACAGCCCAAGGCATTTCTCCCGAAAAATTGCAGCACACGACCGGTGTCCGACCTCAGGATGTGGACCCAGAGGCTTGGGCCCAAGCCCTGGATGGTGGGCGGCTTGTGGAACACCGCCCTGGGTGGTTCCGAATCCCAGAACCCGATTGGATCACGGGCGATCAGATCGCGTCGTCGTTGTTCGCTGTGGACTGAGTCCGGGCGCGCCACCACGAATCCAAGAAGACCGCACCAAGAACCACGGCCGCCCCGACGTAAAAACCTGGACTGAATCGTTCGCCAAACATCCACCAAGCGAGAACGATGGCGTAAAGCGGCTCGAGGTTGATGGCCATGGCCGATTCGAACGGGGTCAGGTTCTTGAGAACCTGTATGGACACCACAAAGGCAAACGACGTCGCCACCACGGCCAACAATGTCATCCACAACCAGTCCTCCGCGGACATCACGAACAACTCCGGGCCTGCCTGCCCCCTCCACACCAACCACAAGAGCATTGCAGCACTCGCCGACAGAAGCTCCACAGCGCTCAAATTCACGGGATCCAAGCGCTTCACCAACACCCCGTTGAATGTGTTGAACATCGCAGCCAACGCCGCGCTCGACAACCCCAACACCATCCCATCCACCTGGTCGCGTTCAGCTTGAAACACCGTTGCAATGCCAACAAACACCGCCGAAGCCACCAGCAGTTCACGCCACGCCAACTTCCGACAAAACACCAGCGGCTCGATGAACCCGATGAACAATGGCGCCGTCGCCAACATCGTCAATGCCAAGCCCACACTGCTCACTTTGATCGCGGCAAAAAACGTCACCCAATGGGCGGCCACAATGCACCCAACGCCTGCGGCTTGGGCCAAATCCCGTGGCGCCCAACGGCGCCACTCTCGGCGCCAAGCGAGGTACAACGCGGTGGACACCCCGCCCAAGGACACCCGCCAGAACACAAGCGGCTCGGCATCCAACGTGATCAACTTGCCCAAGATTCCCGTGAACCCAAAGATGACCACCACGCCGTGGAGGAGCCACAAGCTCCTCGTGCGTCCTGTCATCGTCGGACCACGTGAAACCGAGTCGCAACGGCCTGTCCACCCTCACCCCTCACCGTGATGGCGTAGGTGCCTGGGGCCCACATCGACACATCCAAAGTGTGGCTCCCCGCCAACCATGTTCCAGAGCCAACCAACCGTCCGGCAAGGTCGTGGGCCGTCCATTCCGTCTCATGTGGCACCCGAACACGGGTCATGCCCTGTGCCGGGTTGGGCCAGAGACTCAATCCCCAATCGGCGCCGAGCACCACATCCACATCCGCCACATTCACCGTGATTGACGCTTGGTCAGCACACACTTGATCTGGATCCACTGCCGTCAAAAAGATGTTGTAAGAGCCCGCCTCATTGTACACCAGCTCAGGCTCCTCGTCGTTGCTGAACAGCCCGTTGCCAAACGACCATTGGAACGACCCTGCGCCTTGACTGAGGTTCTCCAAGGTCACGGGCACACCCGATTCAAGGTCACTTGGCACAGAGAACGACGCAAAAACCGGCGCCGTCAAGTCGTCCAAGCTCCGTGGCATCAGCGTATACCCGTCCAACAGCGGCGTGCCGGTGTCGTATTGGCCCCCCAAGCCCGACACGCCAAACGTGCCCAAGGGCGGCTCGGTGCCAAAAAGGTTGGTGTTGGCGTCGATGCGGATTTGAACCTGGCCGGCCCCGTAATCCACCATCACATCAAAGAACGGGAAGTCGTTCGTCCATTGTGCGGGGTCCAACAGTTTGACGCACTTCAGGCGCACGACTTGAGACTCGGTTTCCTCGCCCATCTCTTGCACGAGCACCGGCTCCTGGGTGTCAAACCCACTGCCCTCGTAAATCAGCGTGTCCGCGTACAACGTCGCCAACCCGTTGAATTGGCCCACCACGCCTCGCACCCTCACGCTGTCCCCTTCCACGACTTCATAGCCAAAGTTGTTGATGGCGCTGAAGACGTTGATGCCCGACGTGGGATCAATCAGCGTGAAACGAAGCCCTTGCGGGTAGTCGTTCCAACCGTGCACCACCCCTCGCAATTCGCAAGCAGTGTCAATGCTGTCGAGCACACCTTGATTGTCAATGTCCCGCACTTGGATGATGTCGTACACCGGATATTCCAAATCCGAAGGCAAAATGTGGATCACCACTGTTTCAATGCCCAACACGGCCCCTCCGGAAACCACGGTCAAGGTCAATTCTACGTCTTCCTGAAGCTCGGGGTCCTCTTCGTCCACCGCCACGAAATTGAAGGCTTGGCTGTTCAACAGACCAGCCTCAAACTCGAACGACAGTGGAAAGACCGCAGGGAAGTCTGCACCAATTTCAGCGTTGCCTCCCGAGACCTCTACTAGCACCTGCACGTTTTCAAGCGGATAGGAAACAACCATCTCCACGGCGACACCCTGTCCCTCGGCCACATACAGTTCAGGAGCCGCAAAACCCACAACCATGGTGCCCAAACCTCCACAAGAAGCCTCGTGCTCCCCAAGGAAATCGAAGGTGTCTTGCGGGTAAACATCCCACTCGGTTTGGCCTTCCGCCCAGTTGGTGGAACCCTGACCAATGTTGGGCTTTCTGACAAGGGTGTACTCCGACATGCCGCCCGATTGAACCGCCCAGCCGTCCGGCTCTCCAGGGTCGTTCTCAGGGCCAATCTCTCCCATTTGGTCGATGACCACCCCATTCTTCCGAAGCACAATGGCGTCGTTGCCGTTGAACCACGTCACGGAACTCAACACTTGGCTCTGACTCACGATTGCCGCGTCCGCTTGAGGGTTGCCCATCACGTGAACCCCTCCAGGAGGAATGGTGCCCTCCAAGTCAAGCTCTTGGGTCGGAGAAGAGGCGCCGTTGTTGTAGACCTCCATGGTGTAAGCGGTCAAATCGATTGCTTCAACCGTCGGGTTGTGCACCTCGATCGCTTTGTTGTTGCTTGTGCCTTCGATGTATTCGCTGATGATCAAGTCGTCGCACAACCCCGCCTCGCCGCACTGGAGAATGTTCACCTCGAGAAAATTGCTGCTCAAACTGTCGCAACCGAACGCTTCGGCGCCGTAAACCCAAGACCCCAAAACCACGGTGCTGTCCACCAAGCTGTCCTGGTAGCTCAATCCCCAGACGCGGTAGTCTCCTGATTCTTCGAAGGCCGCGAAGTCGAAATAGGGTTGGTGGGTGGTGGCCAAAATCGAGTCCTCCGTGCTGCAAATCAAGAACACGTACTCGTCTTCTGCGGCGTCGCTGAAGTAGCCGAAAGACACAAGGGCACCATCCTCGGCCAAGAGGCATGCTTGTGCGTCGGGCTCTGCGCCCGCGGTCAAGATGGTGCCTCCGTCGCACGAGGGGATCTCGCACGTTTGACCTTGCAAGGTGACCACTTCGTCAGACAAGCTCACGCACGCGCCCACTTGCGACGTGCCGACATCTGCCAACGTCTCGGGAATTGCATCCAAAACGGCGTTGTGCGACACTGCGATCACATCGTAACTGCCGTCGCCAAGCCCCTCCATGTCAATGGCTGTGCCCAAAAACACCTCGGCCACCACATCGCTGCCGGACTCCAACACCACAAGACTCGTGGCTGCAGACGCTGCATCAGACACGTGTGTGAACCCCACGATTTGCGGCCCGAGGTCGGTGCAAAACGACGTTGCGCTTCCGTTCAACGACAAGTGCCCCCCTTCGCACCCCAAAACATTGGACGTGCCTGGGCTAAGGGCCTGCATCACAAACTGTTGGTCCAAAGACACACCGCCATCCGGCACGCGCGACAATCCATCCGTCCCAGCACTCACACCATCCCCTCCTTCGTAGACCGTCGAATTCGCATCGGGGTTCACGACCGCCACAATCGCCGCCATTTGGGGGTTGGTGACCGACGTGTTTCCATAGAGCACCGCGTCCGCAACGTCGGTGAATGTGGGCAAGGCATTCAATTCAAATTCCACCGCATCCTGCGCTGCGAGCACAACCCCAGCCACGGTGTTCTGCCAACCCTCACCCTCCACAAGGAGAAACCCATCGCCGTCCAAGGCCTGGCCCTGCAAATCGACGACGTCCTGGATGGTGGCCGTCCAGTTGCCGCCTGAGAACGACGATTTGACCACGACCAACGTGTGGCCATCCACGCCTTGATTTGCGGGCCCGTGGAGCTCGACAAACTGACCCGCATTGGGGCCTGTGACGAGGTTGATTTCGTTGAGGACGACTTGGGCTTCCGTGCCGAAAGACAAACCAAAAAAAACAGCGAGAAGTCCGAGAGGTTGGCGTTTCATGTCAAGCGTTGTGAATGGGGTTCGAAGGTAGCGTACCTTTCAAGTTCGAGAAGATGAAGGGAGAGATTTCACTGATCCAAAAACTGGATGCCTTCATCCGCAGGCACCATCGAACCAAAGTCCTTCGAGGGCTTTTGTTGTCTTTCGTCACACTGACCGTCGGCGCTTTGTTGTTCGTGCTCCTCGAGGGTCTGGGGCGGTTTGGCGTTGCGGGGCGAACAGTGCTCTTCTACACCTTCGCAGCGGCCGCCGCTTTGGTGTTGGCCACCCAAGTACTTTGGCCTCTTGCACAATGGGCGCGGCTGAGCCAAGGGCTGAGTCATGAGCAAGCCGCACGCATCGTGGGCAACCACTTCCCTGAGGTCAAGGACAAACTCCTGAACACCCTCCAACTTCAGCGCCAGGTCGACAACGCCCAAGGTGCGGATGTCACCTTGCTCGCCGCAAGCATCGATCAGCGCACGGTGTCGCTTCGGCCATTGCCCTTTGCGAGTGCCGTGGACATTTCAGGCGCCGCCCGGTTGTTGCGTTGGGCCGCCCCTGTGGCGTTGGTTTTGTTCGCGGGAATCTGGATGCAGCCCGATTGGGTAACGGCCCCCGCCGCCCGCATCGTGCAACACCGCACCGAGTTCATCGAGCCCGCGCCGTTCAAATTCGTGCTGGTCAACGACCGACTTGACGTTCCCGCTGGCGACGCCTTCGTGGTCACTGTTGAAACGAAAGGGGACGACCTTCCTGCGTCTGTGACCCTGGAGTCTGGCAACGGGCGCTTTCGCATGGAGCGCGTGAAACCCCATGTGTTCAGGCACACGTTCCCGGCCGTGCGCAGCAACATCGATTTTCAGTTCCTGGCCAACGGTTGGCGCTCCGTGAACCACACTGTGACGCCGTTTGCTGTGCCTGTGTTGGCCAGCCTCCGCTTGCAAGCCACCCCACCCCCCTACACGGGCCTGGCCAAAATGGACACAAGGAACCAGGGTGATGTGACCGTGCCCGAGGGCACGCCCATCCAGTGGACCATGCAGGTCAGCGACGCAGACTCCATCCGCTTCACATGGAACGACGAGGCGCTTCAGACCACCAGAACAACGGGCAAGACGTTCTCAACCCACGCAGTGGCCACGACGAACAGCACCTATTGGATTGCGCCTGTGAATGCCCAGTTGACCGGGGATTCCCTGCGTCATCGGGTCCGCGTGATTCGGGATGGAAAACCCTCCATTAGGGTGGAAGAGTCGCGGGACAGCTTGTCCAGAAAACGAATGCACTTCACTGGGTCTGTCCAAGATGACTACGGCTTCAGTCGGTTGACGTTTGTGTGGGAGGTCGTGGAGCGCGGAGTGGCGACGTCGGAAGAGTTGGTGGCCGCTGGAGGAGGTGGGGCACCCTTGTCCAGGGCCCGGGTAGAGCTTGAGGTGCCTTCGGGTAGGCGCGGCACATTTTACCACATGTGGGACCTGCGCGAAATGGACTGGCGCGAAGGTGATGTGTTGGAGGCTTGGTTTGAGGTTTGGGACAACGACGCTGTGCACGGAGCCAAGAGGGTGCGGTCCACCACGACAAGGTTGGAGGCTCCTTCTCAAACAGACCTGAGGGAAGAACGTAAAAACGCCGCTGAATCCCTCGAAGAAAACCTTCAAGACGCAGCCCGAGAAGCTGCAGAGTTGAGGGAGGCCATGGAGGCCATGCAAGAACGACTCCGGGAACAAGGTGAGATGACGTGGCAGGACCGCCAAGCCATGGAGAGCCTTTTGGAGCAGCAGAAGGACCTTCAGGAGAAACTCGAAGAGATGCGGCGCGACAACGCGAAGAAAGACGAACGTGCCAACGAATTCTCCAAACAAGAGGATCGGATTTTAGACAAGCAGGAACAGCTCCAAAACATGATGGACGACCTGATGAGTGAGAAGATGCGTCAGTTGTTTGAGCAGATGGAAAAGCTCATGCAAGAGATGGACCCAGAGAAACTCCAGGAGCAGCTGAACGAGATGGAGCTCAACCACGACGCCATGGAAAAAGAGCTCGACAGGGCCCTCGAGCAGTTCCGTCAACTGGAGTGGGAGACCAAAATGAGCGAAGCCATCGAGGACCTCAATCGGTTGGCCGAGGAACAAAAGCAGCTGGCGGAAGACACCGAGTTTGGGTTGGACGACTCTGACAGCCTCAAAGCCAAGCAAGACAGCCTGAACACCGCTTTTGAGCAAGTCCAAAAGGACCTGGAGCAGCTTAAGAAAGACAACCAAGAGCTAGAGAACCCCAACCCCATGATGGACAGCTCGGGCGAAGAAAATTCCATCAAGCAAGAGATGGAAAAGAGCGCTGAGCAACTCGAAAAGGGCAAGGAAAAGAAGGCGTCCGACTCCCAGAACAAAGCGGCGGAACAAATGGAGCAGCTTGCCCAACAGATGGAAGCCATGCAACAGCAGTCCGAGTCTGAATCTGCCAGCGAAGACATGGATGCGCTCCGGGCGTTGCTGGAAAACATCTTGACCTTGTCTTTCGAGGAGGAGCTCTTGATGTCCGAGCTGAAAGCCACGAACGAACAAGATCCCCGCTACGTCGGCCACGGCCAAAGTCAACGCAAGCTGAAGGACGACGCCGTCATGGTGGAAGACAGCTTGTTTGCCCTGAGCATGCGAATCCCCCAATTGGCCTCCGCTGTGAGCCGTGAGATTGGCTTGGTGAACCGCCACATGGGCAAAGCGCTGGAGGGATTTGGCGACCGGCTTACGGCCGAGATTGCCATGAACCAGCAATACGTCATGACGTCCTTCAACAACCTCGCGTTGCTGCTGGACGAGGCGCTCCAGCAGATGCAACAGCAACAAGCCCAAAAGCAACCAGGGTCAGGGAATTGCGAAAAGCCTGGTGGGTCGGGCAACCCCTCCCCTTCTCCCAAGGCGGGTGACATGAAGAAGATGCAGCAAGCCCTTGGCAAGAAGCTGGAGCAGATGAAGGAGAAGATGGGAGAAGGGGGCAACAAAGGTCAAACTGGGCAAAAGAAACCCGGGGGCATGAGCAAGGAGCTCGCTCAGGTGGCCGCCGAACAAGCTGCCCTTCGGAAGATGGCCCAGGAGAGGGCCAAGAAACTGAATGAAGACGGCTCTGGCGACGGCAACGGCATGAAGGAAATCGCCAAACAAATGGAAGAGCTAGAGTGGGATTTGGTGAACCGACAAGTGGACGAAGCCACCTTGAAGCGACAACAAGATTTGATCACGCGGTTGTTGGAAGCTGAGAACGCCGAGCGCATCCGGGGTGAGAAAGAAGATCGAACTTCGCGCACAGGTGACGACGCCCTCAGGGCAGATCCTCCTCAAGCCACCGAGTACCTCCGTCGGAAAATGAATGAACTGGAGTTGCTGCGGACCGTGCCTGCGGAACTTCTGCCCTACTACCGGGAGCGCGTCAACGAATATTTCAATACTTTGGAACTCGATTCCCAGGAACAACCCGATCTGAAGCCATGACAACCACCTTGCCAGAATTGCGATTCGACTCCAAGCCTGAGAACATTGCGGTGGTTGAGAAGCTGATCGACAAAATCAGTGCAGACCACGGCATCGTTGCTGAGCATTATGGCAACGTGCTCATTGCCATGACAGAGGGCGTCAACAACGCCATCGTTCACGGGAACAAGCTCGACGAAGCCAAGTCGGTCGGCGTGTCGTGCGCCATCGATGAGAAAACGCTGGTGTTCCGCATCACAGACGAGGGTCCTGGATTTGATTACGACAACCTCCCAGACCCCACAGCGCCAGAAAACATCGAGAAGCCCCACGGCCGTGGCGTGTTCTTGATGCGCCATCTCGCCGACGAATGTGCTTTCGAAGACGAGGGTCGAATCGTCGAACTCACCTTCACCAACGTCCTGGCCTGACATGGTGGTGTTCGTGGACGGCGACGTCCCCTGCAATGTCGAGGGACGACGGCGCGTCAAATCCTGGCTGACTTCCCTGGCCAAGCAACACAACTGCACGCTGGGAGACCTGAGTGTCGTCTCTTGTTCAGACGAGGAGCTGCTCACCTACAACCGGCAGTACCTCGACCACGACACGTACACCGACATCATCACGTTCGACCATTCCGAGGGAACAACCCTGTCAGGCGACCTCATGATTTCCTTCGAGCGGGTTTTGGAAAACGCTGAAAATCATGGTATTGGGTTCCAGGAAGAGCTTAGGAGGGTGATGGCTCACGGTGTCCTGCACTTGGCGGGGTTCAAGGACAAGACGCCAGACGATGTGCGGGCCATGCGCCAAGCGGAAGACCGCGCCTTGCAGATGTTCCACGTGGAACACCCTGCCTGACCCTCGCAATCGCGACATTTGTCGCCATGATCCAATCGTACGACGTTGTTGTTGTCGGGGCAGGCCACGCCGGCAATGAGGCCGCAGCAGCGGCAGCCAATTTGGGGGCCTCCACCCTACTCATCACCATGAATATGGGGGTCATTGGCCAAATGTCATGCAACCCCGCGATGGGCGGCATTGCCAAAGGCCAAATCGTACGTGAAGTCGACGCACTCGGAGGGTACTCAGGGCTTGTTTCCGACCGAAGCGCCGTTCAATTTCGCATGCTCAACAAGTCCAAGGGACCTGCCATGTGGAGCCCGCGGACACAAAACGACCGCAACCTCTTTGCCCAAACTTGGCGCGAGATGCTCGAGGCCACACCCAACCTTGATTTTTGGCAGGACGGGGTTGTGGGGCTCCTGACCGAACAGGGGCGCTGCGTCGGGGTCAAGACCCAGCTTGGCATGGAGGTGCGGGCCAAGTCGGTGGTCCTCACCAACGGAACCTTCCTAAACGGGCTCATGCATATTGGTGAAAAACAGTTTGGAGGAGGAAGGGCTGGAGAAAGGGCGTCGTTTGGAATCACAGAACAGCTGGAAGAGCTGGGGTTTGAAAGCGGCCGCATGAAAACGGGGACGCCTCCACGGGTGGATGGCCGGTCGTTGGATTACTCCAAAATGGAAGAACAGCCAGGCGACGAAGCTCCTGGACGATTTTCATACCTGCCCTCCTACCCCATTGAAAAACAACTTTCTTGCCACATCACTTACACCTCCCCCGAGGTCCACGATCTCTTGCGCGCGGGGTTTGACCGCTCGCCAATGTTCAATGGCCGCATACGGGGTTTGGGGCCTCGGTACTGTCCAAGCATTGAAGACAAGATTGACCGTTTTGCCGACAAAGACCGTCACCAAGTGTTCGTTGAACCTGAGGGGTGGAATACCTGCGAAATCTACGTCAACGGATTCAGCACCTCCCTGCCTGAAGATGTTCAATTGGGAG
>MDSV01100733.1_pt1 | contig 17774 bp, 18 predicted proteins | sample 810851 | NCBI WGS metagenome assembly MDSV01 (sample SAMN05326640, study PRJNA326480) | marine metagenome | isolation source: seawater | place: Atlantic Ocean: North East | collected 2012 | reverse complement strand
TCAAAAAAGAGATGATTGTATTTTTATACCAATTAGGAGCAGCTCCCAAAAAATTATAATAAATCGAATTTATCATGGAGAATTAACTTGTTTACCTTTGAACCTGCAAATTATATAGAAAATGAAGCCAAAGATTCAGTTTTCTTTGTGATATTTGATCAAAGCATCCTCTCATTTTCAAATGAAAATTTTATAAGACCCATTACACAGGATGAATTGACTTGGTCTTTTATTGAGGAAAAAGAAAGACACTTTTTAGGATATTTAAACAAACAACCGTGTTTTGTTATTCTTTCTGAAAAAAATCAGTGTGAATTGGAAAACTCAATTTTTATCGATATGCGTTCAGCTCTTGGTAGGATGCCTGATCAATTATTTGATGTTATTGCGAGGTCCGTTCAAATTATAAATTGGTCAAAAGATCATCAATTTTGCGGCTCTTGTGGATCCACAATGAAAAAACATGATAAGGAAAGAGCAATGGAATGTTCTAACTGCAAAGGACAATTAATTTACCCAAGGATTTCTCCATGTGTAATAACTTTGATCTACAAAGATAATGAGTTTTTGCTTGCGCACAATAAGAACTTTCCTCCAAATTTTTATAGCACTCTTGCTGGTTTTATAGAACCTGGAGAATCCGTAGAAAGTGCATTGAAAAGAGAGGTTAAAGAAGAGGTAAACATCAATATTAAAAATTTAGAGTATTTTTCTAGTCAAGCATGGCCTTTTCCAAGTCAATTGATGTTGGGTTTTTATGCTGAATATGATTCCGGAGAATTAAAACCCGATGGCGAAGAAATTGATGATGCTCAATGGTTTACTGTTGAGACCATGCCCGTTAATATTCCTCCAGCGAATATTTCAATTTCCGGGAAGTTGATAGAAAACTTTATCAATAAAATTTAATTTATTTATTTCTTGGATCGTTTGATGCCCGTTCTAAAGTTTTCTTTTCCTCTGCAATTTCTTTTTTGATTTCAACTTCTTTTTCTTTTTTAGGCCTACTCAACTTTTTAGGCTTTTGAGGAGCTTCATTTTTTATAATGCTTTTTTTATCTGAAGATGATCCATTTTTACCCACTTCTTTAGGTTTAGATATTCTTGAGTCATCAGGTTTTGGTTTTCTCGGAACTCTATTTTGTCTATCTTCTGTAGAACCTTGAGATTGTCTCTGTTTGGAACCTATTTTTTTATTTTCCTTAAACTTATTAGAATTTGATTTATTTCTATTATCCGTTCTACTTCTATTTTTTTGATAAGGTTTTTTACCTTGATTCTTCAAATATTTAGATCTCTTCTTGGATTTTTGATTTTTTTTCTTAGGCTTATCACTCTTAAATAGTTCTAAAATTCTCTTAAAGAGAGATTTCTTTGGTCTTTGAGATCTTTTAATATCTAGAACTGGTTTTTCTTCAACAGTTTTCTTTTTGCTTTTCTTTTCAAAATGATCTGCAACAGAAATACTTGATCTATTTTTTTCTGGCTCTATTACTTTGCCATCTTTTATTCTTATTACTTCAAATCTTGAATCTGGTCTAGTTGCATCTGAAATTACAACTAGTTTTACATTACTTCTAGCTTCAATATCATTCAATCTTACTCGTCTTTCATTTAGCAACAGAGCCGACATATCAGGGGATACAATTGCTCTTACTTCGCTTGTCTTATCTTTGCTAGATTCTTCCTCGAGCAATCTAAGGACAGCTGTTGAAAGTGTATTTATGTCTTGAGTCCATCTTTCCTTAAGGGAGGATCTCAATCTTTGTCTCGATAATTCCATTAATCCAAATCTTGAAATACGTCCAATCTGAACTCTAGCTCTATCTTCTGAAAGAGCTTCTCTCATAGCATCTTCTACAGATCTCTTGTTTTCTAGTCTCATCATATCGATGAAATCAATTACAACTAATCCACCAATATCTCTTAGTCTGAGTTGCCTGCCAATTTCTTCGCAAGCTTCAACATTTGTTTTGACAGCTGTTTCTTCTATATCTTTACCTGAAGTCGCTTGTGAGGAATTGATATCTATTGCAACTAATGCCTCAGCATCATCTATCACTATGGATCCTCCAGAAGTAAGTTTTACTTCTCTTTGGTAGGCCGTTTCAATTTGAGATTCAATTTGATAACGAGTGAAAAGGGGTAGGGTATTTTCGTATTTATTTAATATTTTAATTTGATCTGGCATGACACGTTCAACAAATTCAGATGCTTCTTCAAAGGCTTCTTCTGTATCAACCCAAATTTCTTCTATATCTTCTTTTAAATAATCTCTAAGGGCTCTGATAATGATGTCACTTTCTTTAAAAATTAAAATAGGAGCATTTTTTAAGGTGTTTGCTTCATTAATTCCTTCCCAAACTCTTTGTAAATATTCTAAATCCCATTTCAAGTGCTCCAACTCTTTTCCTTCTCCAGCGGTCCTAACAATGAGACCCATAGATTCAGGAACATTCAAAGATGTAATCCTCTCTTTTAACTTTTCTCTTTCTTTGCCCTCCAACCTTCTTGAAATACCCGCTGCTTTAGGATTGTTTGGCATTAAAACCAAATATCTTCCAGCTAAGCTAATATTTGTTGTTAACGCAGCACCTTTATTTCCTCTCTCGTCTTTTTCAACTTGAACGAGTATTTCCTGATCTTTTTTCAAACAATCTGAGACAGATAATCTTGCTTTACGGTTATTTTTTTCAGGATAATATTGAGGCGCAATTTCTTTAAAAGGGAGAAAGCCATGTCTCTCTGCACCATAATTTACAAAAGCAGCCCCTAAACTTGGTTCGATTCTGCTTACTTTTCCTTTATAGATATTTCCTTTTCTTCTTATTTCGCTGATGTTTTCTATATCAAGATCATAGAGAAGGTTTCCCTCAGTAATAGCAACCCTAAGTTCTTCAGGTTGAGTAGCATTTATAAGCATTCTTTTCATAGTCTTACCTCATGAAAATGCCTAAATATAAAATAGAAAGCCTTCAAATTAAGGCCAAGTGAAAATAAATCTTAGGTTTTACGCCCTAGCTACCCAAATCTATTAAATTCTTATATTTAAACTGTATTAAAATTCTTGCCTTAAATATTTCATATTAAGGACTTTAGGAGGGTATTCTAGAGAAATTATTCAAAGAAATCTAAATTTTTTATGCCCGAAGTAAAAAAAATACAAATCAGTGAAAATCTTTCCGGACAACGTCTTGATAATTTTTTATTAACTGAGTTAAAAGGAGTCCCTAAGTCAAAGATATATTCAATTATTAGGAAGGGAGAAATTAGAGTCAATAGTAAGAGAAAAAGACCTTCTTACAAGCTCAATAAGGGGGATAAAATAAGAATTCCACCAATCAGAACAACAAATAAAGAAAATCACTTTGTGCCATCAAAAATAATATCTTTGCTGAAAGAATCCATTATCTATGAAAACGAAGATTACATTGCATTAAATAAACCTTCTGGAATAGCCTCTCACGGAGGAAGTAGAATATCCATCGGCGTAATTGAAGCAATTAGAAATTTTGGAAAAGAATATAGAGATGTAAAACTTATTCACAGATTAGATAAAGACACTTCTGGATGTCAAATTATTGCAAAAAATAATAAATTTTTAAGACTTTGCAATAGCCTAATTTCAGAAAGAAAAGTAAAAAAAACTTATCAAGCTGTAGTCGAGGGAAAGTGGACTATTAGGGAGGGACTATATGAAATACATCTAGAAAAAAATTTTCTGAAAGGTAATGAAAGGGTAGTTAAGATCGATGAAGGTGGAAAAATTGCTCAAACAATCTTAAAAGTAATAAAAAAAACAGATAAGTTTTCACTTATGAAATGTGAGTTGATAACCGGAAGAACTCATCAACTAAGAGTTCAATTATCTTCATTGGGTCATCCAATTATTGGAGATGTAAAATATGGGAAAAAAAATTCAAATAAAGCAAAGTTTTTTCAAGCCAAAAATAGAATGTATTTACATGCTGATTCTTTTGTTTCTAAAGAGTTAGATATTAAGATATTTGCAAATGCTCCTGAAGAATTTAAAAAAATTCTAAAAAATGATGAATAAATTTCTATTTTGTCCTAGAATTGCGCCACTATATTATGGCTGTTCAAAAAAGTAAGGTATCTAGATCAAGAAGGGGTGCTCGTAGGTCTCACAATGGTTTAAAAAAAGCTCCATTGTCATTGGATCCAGTAACTGGAGAAAAACACTTAAGACACCATATGACAAAAGATGGTTTCTTTAAAGGTAGAAAAGTTTTAGACATCAAAACCAAAGAGGAATCGTCAGAAGACTCTTCAAGTTAGTCAGTGACAAAAAAAACCGTTTTAATCACCGGAGCCTCGAGAGGAATAGGTAAAGCTATTCTTGAATCGTTTCAGGGAGACTATTTTTTAATCGGCACTGGTACTTCTGATGCAAGTGTTGAAAATATTCTCGAAAACATAAAAGCACACAATCTGGTTGGAGAAGCTTTCAAATTGGATTTGGGAGATAGGAGTTCTATTAAAGAGCTTACTTCCAATTTAGACGATAAAGAAATCTACCCAGACATATTGATTAATAATGCCGGCATAACTAGAGATAACATAATGCTTAGAATGCAGGAAGATGAATGGGATGATGTAATTAATGTTCATCTTAACGGTCAATACTTACTTATCAAATCTTTTATAAAAAAAATGGTTAAAAATAGGTGGGGAAGAATTATAAATATTTCATCTACTTCCGCTGTTTTAGGAAATAAAGGTCAGGCAAATTATGCAGCTGCGAAGGCAGGAATAGAGGCTATGTCAAGATCTTTAGCCAGAGAACTAGGCTCAAGAAATATAAATGTAAATTGTGTATCTCCAGGTTTTATTGAAACTGATATGACAAAGGAGATTTTGGAAGGAAATCAAGATCTCTTTACTGCACAGATTCCGCTTGGGAGATTAGGCAAACCCAGTGAAATAGCAGAAGTTGTGTATTTTTTGACCTCTGAGAATGCCAATTACATTACTGGACAAACTCTTCACGTAAATGGCGGACTCTATATGTAAATTGGTTACATTTGTAACTTGACTTGCACAAAATTGTTGCACAAAAAACTTAATATTTTGTAAAAAAATTTTTTTAAAGGTATATAATTCACACAAAATTTAAATAGAGGTTCATATGAGCAGTACTGAAGATAGAGTTCGTAGGATAGTATGCGAACAATTGGGCGTTGGAGAGGAAGAAGTTACTCTTTCAGCTTCCTTTATAGATGATCTAGGAGCGGATTCATTGGATACTGTTGAATTAGTTATGGCATTTGAAGAGGAATTTGAAATTGAAATTCCCGATGAAGAAGCAGAGAAAATAGCAACTGTAGAGGATGCAGTTAACTATATAGATTCTGCAGAATAAAACTTTCTAAGTATGTCTTTAAAAAGACGAGTTGTCGTAACTGGTCTAGGCATAGTTTCACCTTTAGGTAATGATCTTGAATCTACATGGTCCAATATTCTTCAAGGAACTAGTGGAGCTGCAAGAATAACAAAATTTGATCCTACAGATTTTGCTACTACTTTTGCTGCGGAATTAAAAGATTATGACGATATATCTGGCTTAACTCCAAAAGAAAAAAGAAGAACTGATCCATTTGTTCAGTATGCGATAACTGCCTCTGATCAAGCCATAATTGATTCTGGAATAAATTCTGAAGAATTCGATTCTACAAGGATTGGAGTGTCTATTGGTTCAGGAATCGGAGGACTTGGAAGTATTGAAGATAATGCAATTATCTTAAAAGAAAGAGGCCCAAAGAAAATCTCTCCTTTTTTTGTTCCCGGAGCTATTATAAATATGGCATCTGGAAATGTTGCAATAAAAAATAACTTTCAAGGGCCTAATATATCCATAGTATCTGCTTGTTCTAGTGCAGGACATAGCATTGGATATTCAGCAAGAACAATTGCTGATGGAGATGCAGATATAATGATTACTGGAGGATCTGAAGCAGGTATTACGCCATTGGGCTTGGCCGGATTCAATGCTGCTAAAGCACTATCCACCAATAATGAAAATCCTGAAAAGGCAAGTTGTCCCTGGGACAAGAAGAGGGATGGATTTTTATTGGGTGAGGGTGCTGGGATAATGGTTTTAGAAGACTTTGACTTAGCAAATAAAAGAAAGGCAAAGATTTATGGTGAAGTGGTTGGCTTTGGTCAAAGTGATGATGCATATCATATAACCGCTCCAGCGGAAGATGGACGGGGAGCATACTTAGCTATGAAAAATGCTTTGCATGATTTTGGAGAGGATTGCTCTTTAATAAATTATATTAATGCACATGGAACCTCTACTCCCCTGGGTGATGTAATTGAATCAAAGGCGATTCATGAAATATTCGGAGATAACAAAGACTTGTCAATAAGTTCAACTAAATCAATGACGGGACACTTACTAGGAGCAGCTGGTGCAATAGAGGCAATCTTTTGTCTTCTTTCAATGAGAGACTCTATGATTCCTCCAACAATTAACCTAGAAGATCCTGATAATGAATTTAATCTTGATTTAACTCCAAACAAACCCAAATCAAAAAATGTTGATTATTCTATGAGTAACTCTTTTGGATTTGGCGGTACAAATGTTTCACTAATTTTTAAAAAAATTTAGTGAAGTATTTATTCTCTTTTATTTTTTTTATAAATCTTTCTTTTTATCTATTTTTAATCTTTGTGCCTTTGAATCAGTCTTATATTTTTTCTATTTCAAAAGGAGATAATTTAAAGAAAGTTTTTGAAAATCTTGAAGATAGAGACATTAATTTTCCACGTTTTACAAAAATAATGATGAATATGTTTGACGTTGACAAAAAGCTTTCCCAAGGAAGTTATGAAATTACTTCCAATGACTCTCTATTCAGAATATTTAAGAAGCTAAAAGATAATCAAATAATCCTAAAAAAATTTATCATTCAAGAAGGTTCTCGCCTAAAAGAATTATTTTCTCAAGACATTATCAATATTTTTTGTGAAAAAAAGAAAATACTATTTTCTTGTAATTTAGAAGGACTTTTAAAGCCTGATGTGTATCTATACGATAGGGAAGAAGAACTAATCATGATTTTAAATATGGCTTTAGAAGGCCAAAAACAAAATATTGATTTTGCCTGGGAAAAAAGAGATAAATTATTAGCTGATTCCTCAAAATATCAACTTTTAATTATCGCTTCAATTTTAGAAAAAGAATCTTGCGCAAATGAAAGAAAAAAAATCTCAGGAGTTATTTACAATAGATTAAAAAAAAATATGCTTCTTCAGATGGACTCAACAACTATTTATGGTTTAAAAAATTTCAAGGGTGATCTAAAGAAAAGCCATTTAAAAGATTCTTCTTTATATAATACATACATGCATAAAGGATTACCTCCTGGACCAATTTCCAATCCATCTTTGAGTTCGCTCATTGCGGCTGGACAGCCAGAGATGCATGAATATCTTTATTTCGTTGCAAACGGCAAATGCAGTCATAAGTTTTCAACAAATTACGAAGACCATTTAAAAGCTATAGATCAATTTCAACTCAACAGATAATGTTTATTACTTTGGAAGGAAGTGAAGGAGCTGGAAAATCTACTCTTATAAATTTATTAAAAAAGTATTTTTCAGATAAAAAAATTGACTTCTTATTTACAAGAGAACCAGGCGGAACCATAGAGGGACAGGCTATTCGAAATATTTTGTTAGATAAAACAATTGAATTAGATCCCTATTCAGAAACATTCCTTATTTTGGCAGATAGAAATGAACATATCGATAAGGTTATTAAGCCAGCTCTCAAAAGAAATCAAAATATTTTATCTGATAGATATATTGATTCTACCTTCGCCTATCAAGGAGCAGGCAGAGGCATTGATCAAAAAGAATTGGAGTATCTTATGAGGCTATTGAATTTTCCTAAACCCGACTTGACTATCTACTTAGATTTACCAGTAGAAGAGGGACTTAATAGAGTAAAAAAAAGAGGAAAATCAGATAGATTTGAGAAGGAGGATCTAATTTTTTTTGAAAGAATAAGAAATTTTTATCTTGATCTCGTTAAAAAAAATCCTAAAAGATTTCTTCTTATTGACGCATCAAAATCAACTGATGAAGTCTTCAATTTAGCCAAAGATTCCATTACAAATAAACTTTATGGAAAATAATTTTTTTGAATCAAAGATTAATCTCGAAAATATCTCGCATGCATTACTTTTTAAGTCTGAGGACTGGAAAGAAACTCACGATCAAGTAAATTTATTTATTAAGAAAATCCTATGCACTTCTAATAATAAGAAGATAAACCCTTGTAATGAATGCAAAGCATGCCAAACTTTTGATGCTAAATCTAATCCAGACTTTATTGAAATTAAACCAGATGATAAAGGAAAGATTGGTATCGGTGCTCTAAGAAGCGATGCGAATACCAGCAGAGGAGTGATAAATGTATTGAATGAGACAGCTCTTGTTTCCGATGCAAAGATAATAAAGATTTGTAAAGCAGAGACCCTTACTGAAGAGGCTCAAAATTATCTTTTAAAAATTCTTGAAGAACCTTCAAAAAAATCACATATTGTGATGCTTTCCTCAAGACCATATAAGCTAAAAAAAACAATACTCAGTAGATTAACTTCTTTTAGCGTTTTTCCTAAATTTTTAAAAGATATTTTAAGTAAATCAGATATAGATGAGTCAATATTTCACATAATTTCTAAAGAAAAAGACATTGCTGATCTTACAGAGGAAGAAAAGAACTTCTACGTTTCAATCTTTGCTGAAACCATGGATTCATTAGAATATTACAACTATTCTAAGAAGAGAATTCTGGATAGCTGGAATGACGAGCATTTAAATTTTCGTTTAAATGTTTTAAAAACCAATATATTTTTTGAGATATCCAATAATTTAAATGATGTAAAAACAAAAAGTGAAACCATATTGTCTTCCCTTAACCAGGATATTTTATTTAGCTTTTTAGAGGAATTGATATCCTTTCAAGCACTTCTAGCAAATAAAGTTGCCATAAACAAAAAAATTCAACTTGATTCATTATTCGACTTGATTTGAGGTTTCTTTTTTAAAAAAAATCAATATTGGAAAAGATATAAGACAGGCCTGAATATATATTGCCAGTGAGCTAGAGAGCATAGATACAATCATTGGAACTTTTTCTGTTTCCTGAAAGCTGCTTGAGATATATGAAACTATTGAAATGGATAATATTGTTATGAACCAAAAAAATGCAGCCATCAATATATAGTTAATGAAATTTCCTCTAGCCTTATTCCAGGACAATAAAATAGATTCGTTTATATTTTTTTCTTCCAGAATTGCAAAATAATTAACCAAAAGAAATAATCCGGCAAAAATAATTCCTGGAATAATAAATAACACCAGACCAATACCTATTAAAAATGTAGAGATTAATGACAAAATCAAAATTCTTATTATAAATTTCCATGATATTGCATAATAAACTAAGACATCTCTATTTCGATTTTCAAAAAGATCATTTGCATTAAGAATAGAAAATATTGTTACCAATGGCGCTACAAGAAAATTATTAAGCAATAAAATTAAGATATCAAAATTTGAAAGTCCTTTGCTCAATTCTGAAGAAGTTCCCAAACTAGCTATAAATCCAAATAAAAGCACTACTGGCAATATATTTAAAGAAAATTTAAGACCATCTTTTTTAAAAAGATCAAAACCTTTTGATATTGCTTGAAGTGTCATAGAATATTTTAGGAGTTAATTATGATAGAAATTTGGTCTAAACCGCAATGTCCTTTTTGCGATAAAGCAGAGAATCTCTGCAAACAAAAAAACTTTGAATACAAAAAATATATGCTGGACGTTGATTTTTCTCGTGAGGAAATGTTTGAAAAGTTTCCTACCGCAAGAACCTTTCCTCAAATTACAATTGATGGAGAATTAATTGGCGGGTATACGGAATTTGAAGCAAAAGTTAGACTTGAAGAATAGTTGGATAGCTTAAATAGTTTTATTCTCTTAATTGATAGTTATTTTGGAAGCGCACCTTGGTTTCCGTTACTGTTGCTATCTATAGGTATATTTTTTACATTTTATCTAGGATTTCCTCAACTAAGATATTTCTCTAGTGGCTGGAAAATATTGTTTTCGCCAGGTTCTGGAAATCAAGGTCAAACATCGCCGTTTCAGGCTTTAAGTACTGCATTATCCGGAACTGTTGGAACTGGAAACATTGGCGGCGTGGCAATGGCAATTTTTATTGGAGGACCTGCAGCTTTATTTTGGATGTGGATTACTGCTTTCTTGGGCATGACCACTAAATTTGTTGAAGTTACTTTATCTCATCACTACCGCCTTAAAAGTCAGTCGGGAGAGGTATTTGGAGGACCGATGATATATATGGAAAAAGGTTTAAATATGAAATGGCTAGGAATCATATTTGCTTTTTGTCTTTTAATAAGTACTTTTGGCTCTGGCAACATGCCACAAATAGATAATATATCGAGCACTATCGAATCAAGCTTTGGACTGGATCCTTTGTATACCTCTATTATTATGAGTACTTTAGTTGGCTTAGTAATTATTGGAGGAATAAGCAGAATAGCTTTAATTGCAGCTTCAATAGTTCCATTGATGGCTTTTATTTATTTGGTGGGAGGACTTAGCGTTCTGATTTTCAACTATGAAAATATAATTCCATCTTTTACGGTGATAATTACAGATGTCTTTGAGGGCTCTTCTGTTGTTGGGGGTTTTTTGGGCGCTTCTTTTTCACTGGCATTCACATATGGAGTCGCTAGAGGCTTGTATTCTAATGAAGCTGGACAAGGATCTGCTCCTATTGCCCATGCTACTTCAAAAACTAAGCATTCTGTAGAGGAGGGGTTTGTTTCTATACTAGAGCCTTTTATAGATACATTGATAATATGTACTTTAACCGGTCTGGTTATTTTGTCTTCAGGAGTTTGGACGGAAAAATTTAGTAATAATTTTGAAAGATCTTCAATGTTTATTGTAGAAGGTGTTCAAGATGAAAAAAAGGATGCTACTGAAATATTAAAATTCTTATCTGATGAACCATCATCTATTAAGAGCTTTTCAGGAATATTAGAGATTCAAGATGGAAAAATTCTCCAAGCAATTACAATATTGAATAATAGGTCCATTGCTGAAGAAGTTATAATTTTTAAAGATAATGTGCCTTATTCAGGAACATTGGAAGTAATGAATAGTGAATTTGATTCGAGTTATGTATTTTCTGGTAAATCCTTAGTGAAATCTGCAGTCCTGACCAGTAAAGCCTTCAATAAAGGATTTTTTGGAAATTATGGAGAATATATTGTATCCATAGGATTGTTACTATTTGCATTTTCTACTGTGATCACATGGGCATATTATGGCGACCGATGCACAGCTTATCTTTTTGGCGAATCGGCAATCATTTACTACAGACTGATTTATATTTTCGCTTTTTTTATTGCGGGTAGTGGATTTTTTGATACCGAAATAATATGGAATTTTGCTTTAATTACCGTTGCAGCAAGTACCTTACCAAACTTAATCTCAATATTCTTATTGAGAAATAAAATGAAATCCTTAGTTACTTCTTACAAAGATATAAACAATGACTAATGTAGTCATTATCGGTGGCGGAGTGATAGGACTTGCCATTGCACGCGAATTAAGTCATTCAGGCTTAGAGGCAATTGTTTTGGAAAAAAATGAGAGAGCAGGTGATGACACGTCATCTAGAAACTCGGGTGTTATCCATGCAGGAATATATTATCCAAAAGAATTTTTAAAAACTTCTCTTTGCGTGGAGGGAAATAAATTACTTTATGAATATGCATTGGCTAAAAAAATAAATCATAAAAAATATGGAAAGTACATCATTGCTTCAAACTCCTCTGAAGAAGCTAAGTTGAAAAAAATTTTTAAGCAGGCAATAAAAAATAACGTTGAAATTTATGAGGCTGATTCAGATAGAGTAAGAGAAAATAATCCGGGACTGATTTTTAAGAGTGCTCTTTTTTCTCCTAGTTCCGGAGTAATTGATGTTCCAGAATACGTTACTGCTCTGGAAGGTGACATACAACATTTTGGAGGACTGATTTCGCTAAAAACATCTTTTTTGAGTGCCGCAAGAGAAAATGGACACTTTAGGATAAACTGCGAGAGCGATCAAAATTTTTCTATCACTTCTAAGTTTTTAATAAATTGTAGCGGTTTAAGTAGTGAGATTAATTTATCAAGTATTGCAGGTTTTCAAAAAAAAGATATTTACAAAAACTATTACGCAAAAGGTCACTATTTTAAATATTCTGGCAAGGCGCCTTTTTCAAATCTAATTTACCCAATTTCAGGGCAACATAGCTTGGGCATTCATGTTGGTTTCGACTTAGCGGGCGGAATGAGGTTTGGTCCTGATATTGAGTTTGTAGAGAAAATAGATTATTCGTTTGATGAGAATTTAAAAGACAAGTTTTTGAATTCCATTTCTCAGTATTGGCCCGAAATAAATCCAGATAAACTTCATCCTGACTATACTGGGATAAGACCAAAAATTACCAAGCCAAACGAACCTATGAAAGATTTCAGCATTCAAACCAAATGCCATCATGGATTAGAGGGGTTTTTTAATCTACAGGGGATTGAAAGTCCTGGACTTACTTCTTCTTTGGCAATAGGAAAGTACGTTAATGATCTATTGATGCAAGATGCGCAATAAAACTTAGCTCTTCGGCTGTTTCTTTTAAAGACTCCAATCTGCCACTCTTACCAGCATGACCGCCAATTAGATTCATTTTTAACAAAATAGGATTATCAGAAGTTGAAAACTCCCTTAATTTAGGTACATATTTAGCAGGTTCAAAATACTGTACTTGTGAATCAAACAAGCTTGAAGTTACTAGTACTGATGGATAAGGCTTTGATTCAATGTTGTCATATGGAGAATATTTTTTAATGTAAAAATATTCTTTTCTATTAGATGGATTGCCCCATTCCTTATATTCAAAAGTTGTCAAAGGGATGCTTTCATCAGACATTGTCGTTAGCACATCAACAAAAGGAACCGCAGAAACAATACCTTTGTACAAAGTAGGTTCCATATTTATTATCGCACCCATTAAAAGACCTCCGGCACTTCCTCCCATCGCAAAAGTTTTTTCTTTATTGCCGAAATCTTTTTCATGCAATCCTTTGGTACAGTCTATGAAATCAAAAAAGGTATTCATTTTATTCATCATTCGACCTTGGTCATACCATTTTCTTCCTAAATCTTGTCCGCCGCGAATATGGGCAATTGCAAATATAAATCCTTCGTCTACCAAAGGGAGAAATGATAATTTAAAAGATGGTTCAACGATTAGTCCATAGGAACCATAGCCATACATAAGTAGGGGGGCTGATTTTAAAGTGACTCCTTTTTTATAAATGAGTGACACAGGAATTTTTTGCCCATCTCTGGCTTTGATCATTACTCTCCTGGTTTCGTAGGTATGTTCTATAAAATTATTAAATTTTTGTTGCCATACTTTCCTTTTATGGTCTGATAAAAAACTTTGAGAATATATTGTTGAAGGAGTTGTCAAACTCGAATAAACATATTTGAAAGAATTTGAATTGTAATTTGGGTTAGAAGCAAGATTAGTAGCATAAGAAGAATCTTGAAATTTTATGTAGGTTTTACGATTGTTATTCCTATCGATTATCGCTAATTGAGGTAAACCATTTTTTCTGGTTTCAAGAACGATTTTATTTTTGAATATCTGAAAATCCTCCAAAAGCTCATTTTCATTATGTCCCACAATACATTTCCAATTTTTTTCATCTTTATTGGATAAGGGAGCTTTGTACAAAGCAAAATTTTTCTTATTGTTTTTATTGCTAAGAATAAAAAACTCTTCTGGAGAGTCATCCAAGTAATACAGATGTTTATTTTTTCTTTTTTGAAAAATTGTTAGAGATGAGTCATTTTTCTCAAGATCTAAGATTCTAAATTCATTAGACTCGGTTTTTGATATCTGCAAAAACAATCTTTTTTTTGTTCTACTTAAAGAAATGCTTAAATTAAACTCTTTATCTTTTTCTCTATAAATAAGAACATCTTTATTAGACTTAGTATTCAATCTATGGAAAAAAAGAGAATCGGTGATCAGGGTCTTAGGATCTTTTTTCAAATAATAATATCCATTCGAGTTGGTATTCCAAATTACCCCACCTGTTGATCCACAATGATTAGTTTCAAGAATTTTATTCTTAGTTAAATCTTTGATTACTATTGAATATTCTCTTCTTCCATTCGTATCTTCGCCATAAGCGATGAATTGATGATTTCTTGAAGGTTGTATTCCGGAAATCGAGAAATATTTTTTGTTTTTAGCTAATTTATTAACATCTAGAATCAATTTTTTTTGATTTTTATAAACTCTAAAATATTTTCTATGTTCCGAAGAAATATCAATTGTTGAGAAGTATTTGTAGCCGTCGATTTCGGCAGGATAACTCTCCTCAAGCTTTGGAAGTCTTTTTTTATAGGCTTGAAATATTTTTTTTGGAGAAACGCCTTTGGAGTCAAACCATTTTCTTGAATAATTATTTTCTGCTTTTAAATAATTAATTATTTGTTTATTTTTTCTACTGTCATCTCTTAACCAATAATAGTTATCAATTCTTTGATCGCCATGAGCTGTCAATTTTTTTTTGATTTTTTTTGGTATTGGAGGCTTCATAATTTCATTAATAACTAGATATACTAGATTATTATAAATCTTTAGGGAGTTTTAAATGGGAACTACAGTAGAAGCAAATAATATAAATATTTGGTACGAAGAATTCGGAGATAAAAGTAATGAAACCATTCTCTTAATCATGGGAGCTAACGCTAATTGCATGCAATGGGATCAAGAGTTTATTGATCGATTGGTTGCAAACAATTTTCATGTGGTTCGATTTGATAATAGGGATGTTGGTAAATCCACTTGGTTTGGAAAAGAACCGACACTCAATAAATTTTTAAAACTTTTGCCAAACTTTCTTTTAAAAATTATTGTCAATAGTATTTTTGGATTAGCTGTTGATGATAAAGGAAGATTTAAATTTAATAATCCTAATCCAGAATATAATTTATCTAATATGGCACAAGATGCAGTAGCCTTGTTAGAAGTTCTAAATATAAAAAAAGCACATATTATCGGAGCCTCAATGGGAGGTATGATCACCCAAATCTTAGCTTTGGATCATCCAGAAAAGGTTTTGACTATCACTCCAATTATGACTTCTCCAGGAATGCAAAATGATTCTTTATCCGGTCCCACAGAAGAATTACTTGAGGCTTATAAAAAATCTTTTGTGCATAATGTAAGAGGCAGAATTGAAGATGGAGTGGTTGAAATTTATCGACAGTTGACTGGATCGCGTTTTCCTTTCGATGAACAAAAATTTAGAGATAAGTTAAAACCTGTGATATCCCATGGAAATAATCCTTTTGCTTTGCACGTCGATGCAGTAGGCGCAAGTCCAGATAGAACTCCTCGACTTCATGAAATTAAAGTACCTGCCCTTATTATTCATGGAACTGAAGATGCTATCTTGCCTTTAGATCATGGAATAGCAGTTGCCGATGGTATTACAGATTCAAAGCGAATGATCATGGAAGGAGTAGGCCACGAAATACCTGAAGAATTGTTACCTGAAATAGTGAGCGAAATTGTAGAAAATATTAAAAGAGCTTCTTAATTTTAGCTTAGATATTTTTTTGTATTTAAAATAAAAATTTCTTTTATTTGTTTATCGTTTAAACCTTGAACAACGTTTAATCTCAAAAAGAAAATAAAAGAAATACATTCAAATATTATTTCTCTTTCGGGCTTTTTTTTATTTTGAATTTCAGGAAGAATTGAATAGACAAAATCTCTTAAAATTTGATTCCAAGAAAACATATTTTTTCGCAAGGTTCTGTCTCGCCATACGTTCTTAAAAGTCCAACGCAGAATATTTTGATTTTTAATATAAAGTTGAATCAATACTGTGGAAAGATTTTCAATTCTCTTTTCAAGATGATCTTCTCTATCAATTGATAAAAAAGCATTTGTAAATTCATGCGCAAGTACTTGATCAAGATTTTCTTGAAGTGCTTCTTTATCTTTAAAATGACGGAAAATTGTTCTTGTCCCAATTTTTGCTTCTTTTGCAATTGCATCAAATGAAATGTCAATATCTCCTTTCCTGACTTTTTTCAAAGCAGTATTTAAAATGAGATCTGATGTAGACTCACTTCTTAGTTTTCTTCCGTCTTTTTTTGTTTCTTTCATAAAGTTTTGACACTCTTACTGCCATATTCTATATTTATTTGAAGATTCATAGCAAGGAGAGAGCTAATGAAATTAATTTTAAGTTTTTTAATAATACCGATTTTAAACTTTTTCTTTTCATTCAGTTTATATGGAGGAGAAATTAGAGAGGGTGTTTTGAGAACTCCCGATGAGAGGTTTGAAAATCTTAAAGATTATCCTTTCAAACCAAATTACATGATGATCGATGGTCTACGTATTCATTATTTGGACGAAGGTCCAAAAGATGCAAATCCAATTCTTCTTCTTCATGGTGAACCAGCATGGAGTTATTTATTCAGAAAAATGATACCAATCCTTACCGCACAAGGTCATAGAGTGATCGTTCCAGATTGTGTAGGGTTTGGTAAATCAGACAAATTTATTTCAAAATTTGACTACTCTTATAAACATCATGTTGAAGTTATGAAAGAGTTGGTTGAAAGATTAAATCTCAAAAATGCTTCTTTTTTTGGGCAAGACTGGGGAGGTTTAGTCGGTTTAAGAGTGGTTGCAGAATTACCAGATCGTTTTAGTCATGTGATTGTATCCAATACCGGTATGCCAGCTCGTTCTGGCTTATCAGCTTGGATATTTGAAAAATTAGTTCAGCTTAGAGTGTGGTGGATAGGACCTATTACTTTTGAAGAATTAATGGCTAAGGCAGATGGTGCATTAACGACTGAAAATCCTTCTCCCTCATTAGGTGTATCTATGTTTAGCAATTGGATTGCTTATTCCTACTATGCAAGTGATATGAATATTTCCGGAATTATTGAAAACTTTGGTAGATTAGATCTGTCAGAGGCGGAAGCTTATGCCTATGAATCACCATATCCTTCTGGAAAGTATAAAGCCGGGGCTCATGTCTGGCCATATCTTATCCCCACTCAACTGGCTGAAAATGAAAAGCTTTGGCAAGATGTGTTTGAGAAATGGGACAAGCCTTTTCTGGTAGCGTTTGGAGAAAATGAAAGAATCACTCTGGCTATGAAAGATGTTTTTTTAGAAAGGATACCTAATCCTACTGTCATTACTTTAGGCGGAGCGAGTCATTTTGTTCAAGAGGAAGTAGGTCCTGAATTGGCGCAAATTATAAGTGATTTTGTAAGAGGGAAACCAGTTAGCGATCTGCTAGCGAATAATTAAGCTCATTCAAAAGCTGAAAGATGATTTTAAAGGTCTCCTCTCATAGATAAATATAAAATTAATTTGGTAAGATAAATTTAGAAATAGAAAATTTTTAATGACAAATCCCGTAAAACTAATTGGTAATGTAGCTTCTCCGTATACCAGAAAAATGGTTGCATACCTAAGATATAAAAGAATTCCTTATGAAGTTATTTGGCGACAAGCTGAAGATGCTTTAGCGGAAATGAATATCGAAGCACCAAAGCCAGTTTTGCTTCCCGTATTTATACTAAATAGAGAAGGAATTCTCACGGCAGT
>MDSV01084252.1_pt1 | contig 17775 bp, 15 predicted proteins | sample 810851 | NCBI WGS metagenome assembly MDSV01 (sample SAMN05326640, study PRJNA326480) | marine metagenome | isolation source: seawater | place: Atlantic Ocean: North East | collected 2012 | reverse complement strand
GTCTGTAAGTTCAACTGCAGCAATCGAAAAAGGTAAGATCAATCTACAGCGTCTAGGCTTTTTTAGTTTGGTGCGAGTTTCTACGCGTCCGGTGCCAGATCAGCCCGATCTAGTTGATGTGATTTATGATGTGACGGAACAGGCATCTGGGTCTTTGTCCGCAAGTCTAGGCTTCAGTCAGGGTGAGGGCTTGCTGCTCGGCGCTTCAGTCAGTCAAAAGAACTTCTTAGGCACGGGTAACGCGCTATCCTTCAATTTGCAGAGCTCAGATTCGACTAAGGAAGCGAAGTTTTCCTTTGCCGATCCTTACTACACCATCGATGGAGTGAGTCGCGGTATTGACCTGTACTATGCCAAGACCGATTTTGATGACAAAGGAACTGCAGATTATTCAACTGATGAGACAGGACTGGGTTTAAACTTTGGCTATCCAATTAGTGAGGACTCTCGAATTAGTTCGAGCTTTGCCGTGCAAAACACTACCCTTGATGCGAAAGTTAGCGGCTCTCGGGCAACTTATATCGATTCGTTTTTTGTTAGCGAAGGGCTAAGTAGTAGCGCAACTAGTGCTGATTTTGTTGAGTACAAGGTTGGGGTGGCTTATCGATTTGATACACTAAATAAGGCGTTCCTGCCAACTGATGGGACTCGCTATCGAGTTGGCTTTGATCTATCGATTCCAGGGTCTGATTTAGAGTATTACACAGCGAGTTACCTCGGCGAGACCTACATTCCGGTCGTTGCGAAACAAGATGTGAGCCTCAAATTCAAGACGAGATTGAATTACGGTGATGGTTTCGGCGATTCAGACGGGCTACCTTTCCTGCGAAACTTTTTCGCAGGTGGTATTCGTACTGTTCGTGGCTATTCCTATAACAGCCTTGGGCCCATCGACAGTAATGGGGAACGAGTGGGTGGTAATGTTCTGGTCACGGGTACGGCAGCTCTGCAGTTCCCGATACCAGGTGTGAAGGAGACTGATCAGGCGCGGTTGTCATTGTTTACTGATACCGGACAGGTTTATGACAACAGTGTAGAGATCGACGATTTGCGATACTCAGTAGGTGCGGCCTTGGCTTGGATGACTCCGATCGGACCGCTGTCATTCACCTATTCTTCGGCGCTAAACAGTCAGGCTGGTGACAAAACAGAGGGCTTCCAGTTCTCGGTTGGTTCTACTTTTTAATGGGTTACGCATTAGCTGAGCTTGCTCGGTTGACAGGGACTGAGTTAGTCGGAGATGGATCCTTTGAGGTTACTGAACTAACCTCATTAAAGAGTGCCTCTGAGAGCAGTCTGAGCTTCTTATCCAATGACGCACGCCGAGCTGAGCTAGGTAATACCAGGGCAGGAGCTGTGGTTGTCTCGCGAGCAGTGGCTGATGATCTCAAACGTGGCCTGATATCGAATGACCCCTATCAGACCTATGCGGAACTTTCGGTGTTATTTGACATGAAGGGTATTCCGTTTGCTGGTTGTGTTCACGTGACGGCTGTTATCGATTCGAGCGCTGTTATTGCTGACAACGTATCTATTGGTCCGGGTGCTGTGATTGGCCCTGATACATTAGTTGGTGCAGGCTCGGTGATTGGCCCAAATGTGACGGTTTATCCCAAAACGCATATTGGCTGCGATTGTCTTATCGGGGCATCTACAGTAATCGGATATGATGGATTTGGCTTTGCTAAATCGGAATGTGGTTGGATCAAAATCCGGCAATTGGGCGGAGTTGTGATTGGCGATGACGTAGAAATTGGTGCCGGGTGCACCATCGATCGAGGAGCGCTTGACGATACAGTGATCGGTGATGGAGTGAAACTGGATAATCAAGTTCACGTTGCCCATGGTTGTTATATTGGTGCTCGTACTGCAATAGCTGGTTATGTGGCGCTTGCGGGCGGGACCGTGATTGGAAGTGACGTCACGGTGGGCGGCATGACTGGTTTTACAGGCCATTTGTCTGTCTGTGATAAAGTACATATTGGTGCAAACGCACTTGTCACACAATCGATAACCGTACCTGGATCCTATCTTGGTGGATCTGGGGGTGTTATGAAGGCAAAGGATTGGCGAAAAAATGCGGTTCGTTTCAGACAACTGGACGTAATAGTGCGCCGCCTAAACACGCTGGAAAAGCATCTGGATACTGAGAAGAGTAAGGACTTGTAATGCTTCTGGATATCAAGGAAATCCGTGAATACCTTCCGCATCGTTATCCATTTTTGCTCGTCGACCGCGTGATAGAACTTGAAATCGAGAAGCGCGTGAAGGCGGTTAAAAACGTAACTAGTAATGAAGACTTCTTTACCGGTCATTTCCCCGATCATCCCGTAATGCCGGGAGTCTTAATTATTGAGGCATTGGCGCAGGCTGCCGGCGTACTAGGTTTTAAGACGATGGATAAAAAACCATCACAAGGTTCGATTTACTTGTTTGTCGGGGCTGACGATGTTCGATTTAAACGTCAGGTGATTCCCGGCGACCAGCTCGTTCTGGAAGCCGAAGTCTTGCGTGTACGAGCAGGCGTTTGGAAGTTTGGTTGTCGCGCTAGTGTTGACGGCGAGACAGTCTGTACAGCCACTATTTTGTGTGCGGACAGGAAGGTTTGACGAATATTCATCCACAGGCAATAGTTGACCCGAAGGCAGAGCTAGCCCAAGACGTTGAGGTCGGTCCTTTTGCCATTATCGGTCCTGGGGTAACGATTGGTGCCGGAACAGTGGTCGGTCCTCATGCCATTGTCAAAGGGCTTACTACACTTGGTGAAGGCAATCGTATTTTTCAATTCGCCTCTGTAGGCGAAGATTGCCAAGACAAAAAATATAAGGGCGAGCGTACCGAGCTGATTGTCGGTGACGGTAACGTTATTCGTGAAGGCGTGACACTGCATCGTGGCACAGCTCAAGACCGTTCGGTCACTCGTATCGGTTCGCATAATTTACTCATGTGTTATGTCCACGTCGCGCACGACTGCGTTATAGGTGATGACGTCGTCATGGCGAATAACACAGCTATTGCTGGTCATGTGCATGTTGGTGACGGCGCAATTCTTGGTGGTGGCACGCTTGTCCATCAATTCTGTCGCATTGGTCGGTATGCAATGACAGCTGCAGGAACTGTGGTGTTGCAAGATATTCCTGCATTCGTGACGTGCTCGGGTAATCGCGCAGAAGCACATGGAATGAACGTTGAGGGAATGCGTCGCCGGGGTGTGGATACTGACGTCATTAACCGGCTTAGAGAAGCTTATAAAACGGTATATCGTCGTGGGTTGACCTTAGATCAAGCTATTGCCGAGCTTGATCAAGACAGCGTCGGATGTTATGAGGTTAGTGCTTTTCTCGAGAGTTTAAAATCCTCCCAGCGAGGAATCGTCCGCTGATGCAGATCTGTGTGGCGGCCGGAGAGGTCTCCGGCGACCAGATTCTTGCTCCCATGCTTTCTCGTGTTTCTGAGTTAGCCCCAGTGGTTTTTAGTGGCATTGGTGGCCCCCAGATGATCAAGGCAGGAATGTATCCGCTCTTTCCGATGGATCATTTATCTGTGATGGGAATCATGGAGGTCGTTCCCCGGCTCCCTAAACTTTTGTCGATACGTCAACAGATGAGGCATTATTTAGAGGCTCTGCAGCCACGCGCTTTGGTCACATGTGATGCGCCTGATTTCAATTTGTCACTTTGTGCTTTTGCGAAATCACTAGGAGTTCCAGCCATTCATGTCGTCAGTCCTTCGGTTTGGGCGTGGCGTCAATCTAGGATCCCAAAGATAGCTCGCCAAGTAGATCTTTTGTTGTGTGTATTTCCCTTCGAGCCTGCGCTATACAAGGGGACTAGTCTTCGATGCGAATTCATAGGCCACCCATTGACCACTCAAATAAGTTTTAACCCAGACCCTGTAGTCTCGGCTACGGCGTTAAACCTTCCGGCCAATGGTCTGATTCTTGGTATGTTGCCCGGCAGTCGGGAGTCCGAAGTGAAAAGATTGCTGCCTCTGTTCCTATCAGTGTTTGATCGCTTGGTGGCTGAGGATAAAGATCTAGTTGGTGTTATCCCCGCGGCCAGTGGGAATTTATACGAATTGATTCAGTCGATGGTTGGCTTGCGTCCGATGCGAGTCGTTCATGGAAAGTCTCGAGAGGTGATTGCAGCATCTAAGGCCGTTTTAGTTGCGTCCGGGACCGCGGCACTAGAGTCGGTGTTAACGGGTCGGCCAACGGTTGCGGCGTATAAAATGCATCCATGGACCTACCGACTGGTTAAAAGTAAGATCCAAACCGAGTTTGTAACGCTTCCAAATTTTCTTGCGAATCAGGTGCTAATTCCTGAACTGATCCAGGAAAACGCATCTATAGAATCGATCGTACACGCTATTCTCCCCATGCTCAAAGAAAGTCCAGCTAATCAGTTTTTAACAGAAGCTCAAAAGATCTATGATTCCTTAGGCGGCGATGTATCTGGTCGTGCAGCAGAGGCAATTTTGGAACAGTTATCTTGAGCTTGACTGTCGGTGTTGATGAAGTCGGACGAGGCCCCCTTGCGGGACCTGTTGTGACATGTGCGGTATTGTGGCCAGATGATCACGGTATCAACCAGCTAGCTGACTCGAAAAAGCTTTCCCCGAAAAAACGCGAGGCATTGGTCCCGTTGATCCGTGAGAAAGCACTCAAGATTAGCTATGGACGTGCGGAAGTCGAGGAGATTGATGCACTCAACATCCTGCAGGCGACCATGCTCGCAATGGAGCGAGCTGTGAATGGATTAGGAGACTTAGATGAAAAGATACAAATTGACGGTAATCGGATTCCCGACGGTCTAAAAGGACGTGCCGAGGCGGTAATTGGCGGAGATGGTCTCGTGTCCGCAATTTCAGCGGCATCAATTCTTGCCAAAGTCTCGCGTGACAAAGAGATGGTGGCGTTGTCTGAGATCTATCCAGGCTATGGTCTTGAAGCGCACGCGGGCTATCCAACTAAATTGCATATCGAAGCGTTGGAACTATTGGGAGTCACACCAATCCATCGACGCTCGTTTGGTCCAGTCAGACGCATATTGGAGAGGGCATGACACAGTTCGTCCACTTAAGGACACACTCTGAATATTCGATGGTTGATGGCTTATTCCGGGTAAAGGAACTCGTTGGTCAAGTAGCTGGTTATGCGATGCCAGCTGTCGCGCTAACCGACGATTCGAATTTGTTCGCATCCGTGAAATTTTATCGGGCATGCTTGTTGCAAGGCGTTCAGCCAATCATCGGTACCGATTGTTGGGTAAAAGGCGATGTTAGCTTTGGCCGACTGACACTTATTGCAATGAATCAAGAGGGCTACAAAAATCTCTTGGAGCTCTTATCGTTAGGCTGGCTTCAAGGTCAAGACGGTGATTACGCTCTTTTGGACTGGGAGTGGGTGGACGATCATGCTTCTGGATTGATTTGTCTTACGGGGGCGACGGAAGGAGAGATTGGTCGACTGGTAGCTGCCGGCCAACATGATAAGGCTGGCGCTGTTTTAGAGAAATTTCATTCAGTTTTCGCTGATCGACTCTATTTCGAATTGACCCGAGTCGGTTTGCCAGGTGAGACAGCGCTCGCGCAGTTTGGTGTAGCGGCTGCTGATCGCCTACAGATCCCATTGGTTGCGACCAATGTGGCCTGTTTCGGGGAAGTTAATGATTTTGAGGCTCATGAAACACGGGTCTGTATCCACGATAGTGTGACGCTGGATGATAAGAGGCGCGTTCATCGGCACACGCCAGAACAATGGCTAAAGTCGCAGGAGACAATGATCGAATTATTTTCGGATCTACCCGATGCCATCACCAATACCGTCCGAATTGCCAAACGTTGTGGTGTTGAATTGGCCCTTGGCACCCATTTCCTGCCTGAATATCCGGTACCTGATGGAATGACGCTGGATGAATTTTTCCGCAAGTCTTCACAAGACGGCCTGACTGATCGTTTAAAGGCTACCGAATCCTATGGCCAGGTACTTGATGAGGCTGTTTATCGTACTCGTCTGGATTTTGAAGTCGGAGTGATTCTACAAATGGGATTTCCCGGATACTTCCTTATCGTCGCAGACTTTATCCAATGGGCCAAGGATCATGCGATACCAGTGGGTCCGGGGCGAGGCTCTGGTGCCGGATCGATTGTTGCCTGGGCTCTAAAGATAACCGACCTTGACCCCATCGAACACGAGCTGCTTTTCGAACGCTTCTTAAATCCAGAGCGGGTATCGATGCCTGATTTTGACATCGACTTTTGTATGGAGGGCCGGGATCGCGTGATCGATTATGTAGCCGAGCGCTATGGCCGCTATTCCGTTAGTCAGATTGTAACCTTTGGCTCAATGGCTGCTAAGGCGGTGGTGCGTGACGTTACCCGTGTTCAGGGTAAGCCATATAGCCTCGGTGACCGACTCGCTAAGCTTATTCCATTCGAGGTTGGTGTGACTTTGGACAAGGCATTTGAGGCTGAACCCCAGCTTAAGAAACTGGTTGAGGAGGATGATGAAGTTCGCGAAGTTTGGGATATGGCTCTAAAACTCGAGGGTTTATCGCGCAATACTGGTAAACATGCTGGTGGTGTTGTAATTGCGCCCGGAAAACTTACTGACTTTACCGCACTTCTATCAGCTGAGGATGGTTCAAGTCTGGTTACTCAGCTAGATAAGGACGATGTCGAAGCGGCGGGCCTCGTAAAGTTTGATTTCTTAGGATTGCGGACCTTAACTATCATTGATTGGGCCCTCGATTTGATTCGCGAGACCAGAGATAAGGCCCCAATTATTGAGCGGATTCCGATGGACGACCAAGAAGTGCTCCAAGCACTGTGTCGTGGCGATACGACGGCGGTGTTTCAACTTGAGTCACGCGGGATGAAAGAGCTGATCCGTAGACTTAAACCAAACTCTTTTGAAGACATCGTGGCACTGGTGGCACTCTTCCGGCCCGGTCCATTGCAGTCGGGCATGGTGGATGACTTTATTAACCGGAAGCATGGTCGCGCCAAGGTTGAATATCCCCACCCAGATCTAGAGCCAATCCTGAAAAATACCTACGGAGTGATTCTCTATCAAGAACAGGTAATGCAGATCGCACAGGTGCTTGCGAATTACTCACTTGGTGGCGCGGACTTATTACGCCGAGCTATGGGTAAGAAAAAGCCTGAAGAGATGGAGAAGCAGCGTGAGATTTTCCTAAACGGGACAAACGATCGAGGGATCAATCCGATCCTTGCTGGTTCAATTTTTGACTTGATGGAGAAATTCGCGGGTTACGGATTTAACAAATCGCACTCGGCCGCATATGCATTGGTGTCGTACCAAACAGCATTTTTGAAGACCCATTATCCAGCAGAATTTATGGCGGCCGTGCTGTCGTCTGATATGGATAACACGGACAAGGTGGTTCCTCTAATCGAAGAGTGCCGGCGGATGGACCTCAATGTTAGGCCACCTGATGTGAATGTGGGCGCCTTTAGATTTTCGGTGAAGGACGGGGAAGTGATTTATGGACTTGGAGCAATAAAGGGTTTAGGGGAGGGCCCAACTTCTGAATTAGTTGAATCACGCAAACTCGGTGGTGCGTTCGTGAATCTTTTTGATTTCTGTCGCCGCGTCGGCGCTAGCAAGGTGAATCGTCGTGCACTTGAAGCGTTAATCCGGGCCGGTGCGTTTGATTCTTTGGACGAACCGCGCTGGGTTTTGATGTCATCGCTAGAGGACGCGATCAGTCAGGCTGATCAAGAGGCCCGAAATGAAGCTGTTGGAATTGAAGATATGTTTGGGTTGGGTGGTGAATCTGATCCTAGTACCGCTGCTGATCCCTATCAGCCTCATCGCAGTGCCACTGGTTGGTCTGAGCGCGATCTCTTACAGGGCGAGAAAGAAACATTGGGGTTATACCTAACGGGTCATCCCATCGATTGGTATGCAGATGATCTGAAAGGATTGGGGGCTACACCACTTGAAAATTTGGAACGTACGAGAGATACAGTCAGGGTGGTCGGCCTGCTTGTTGGCCTTCGCGTGATTAGAAACAAGCGGGGTGATTCGTTTGGGGTTGTGACTGTTGATGACCGAACCGCAAGGATAGATGTCACCATCTTTGCAGATCTGTTCGCCGATTGCCGTGAAAAGTTGCTCGATGACGCGCTGGTAGTAATCGAAGGTAATATCAGCTTCGATGAATTCACAAATGGATTGAAGATGCGGGCGAGCAAGGTCGAGACACTCGAGGAGGCGAGAAAGCTATCTGCCTCGAGTCTTAAGATTCACCTCGAAAATCGGCCTCCTGAATTTGCCGATACCTTGATTTCAACAATCCAACCATATTTGGGCGGTGAGTGCCCGGTCATAATCGAGTACAATGCCCCCGAGGCTAGTGGTGAGATTGTTTTGGGTGATCATTACCTGGTGCACCCCAATGATTCGCTATTACTGGAATTACAGGAGTTGCTCGGGCGAGACCGGGTGCATCTCGACTTCTCTGCAAGGACACATCAGCCCGCATGAATCCAAATTATCTCGATTTTGAACAACCCATCGCAGACCTCGATTCCAAGATCGATGAGTTGAGGCATCTGTCGACCGAGTCCGGAATCAATATCGCAGAAGAAGTTGCACGATTGCAGGCGAAATCAAAAACACTGACAGAAAAAATCTTCTCAGATTTATCGATATGGCAAAAAGTCCAGCTGGCTCGACATCCGACGCGTCCTTATACCCTCGAGTACGTTAGGAATTTGATCGAAGGGTTTGACGAGTTGCATGGAGATCGCTTGTTCGGCGACGATCAGGCGCTTGTGGGTGGTCTTGGCGAATTTCGTGGTCGTCCAGTGATGGTGATTGGCCACGAAAAGGGCCGAAGTGTTAAAGAGAAGGTGTCACGTAATTTTGGAATGCCACGTCCTGAAGGCTACCGGAAAAGCCAGCGTCTGATGCAAATGGCCGAGCGTTTTAGGATACCAGTACTTACTTTCATCGATACCCCTGGAGCGTATCCTGGAATTGACGCGGAAGAGCGCGGCCAGAGTGAAGCGATTGCTAAGAGCCTCGCCGTAATGTCGCATCTAAAGACCCCGATCGTGACGTCGGTCATTGGCGAAGGTGGTTCGGGTGGGGCCCTTGCGATTGGTGTATGTGATAAATTGTTGATGCTGGAATTCTCGACCTACTCAGTCATTTCACCAGAGGGTTGTGCATCGATTTTATGGAAGAGCTCGACAAATGCTCCTGAAGCTGCTGAAGCGATGGGGATTACTGCGGACAGACTTTTCTCATTGGGTCTGGTTGATCATTTGGTACGTGAGCCTCTGGGCGGTGCACACCGAGCGCCGGAAATGGCAGCCATAGCTCTCGGTGATGCGATTGAAGGGCAGCTCGATATTTTGGTTGGTTTGTCGGACGAGCAACTACTTGGGTCTCGTTATCAGAAATTGATGCGATTCGGTGTCGGTCGCAGCTGAAGGACTGCTTGGGCCACACTGGCCAGCGGTCGACCATCGCGTTCATTTGATGGTGAGCGGTGGCTCAGATTCGATGGCTTTGCTGGCCTTAGTTGGCGATTTTTCAAAAGTTGTTCCTCGCACGGTGATTGTTCATCATTGTCATCATGGTGTTGCCGCTGAGGCCGATAATTGGAGTATTTTTGTTCAGTCAGAAGCTGAGCGGAAAGGGTTTGTATTTCGACTACACTATCTGAATCTCGATCTGGGTCCTGAATTTGAGGCTAGAGCCCGTGAGTTGCGTTATGAGAAGGTAATGAGCGAAGTGACAGCCAATGAAGTTGTACTAACCGCACATCATCGCGATGATCAAATTGAGACGCTTCTGATACGCCTATCGCAAGGATCAGGTCTGATTGGTTTAGGTGGTATCCCGATTTCACGTGCGTTTGGTCTAGGTCTTTTGGTAAGGCCGCTATTGTCAGTATCTCGTAAGCAGTTGAGTCAAGTCGTAACGGTCCGCAATTTAAAATATATCGAGGATCCATCGAATCAGGATCCCTCCTATCTTAGAAACTTCATAAGGCTTCAATTTTTACCTGAATTGGCGCGTGTCGCACCGGGGATAGGGGAGAAATTACTAGAATTGTCAAAGTTAGCGACAGGGCGCACTGAACAGTTGGCGTCACGCTTGGGCAAGCACTTACCTGTCTCAGGTGTTGAATATGTAGATATGGCGTCAACCGAAATATTGATTGCCTGGCAGGTACGTTTCTTCGCTCAAATGCAAGCCTCTTACGCACCATCCACGTCACAGATTTTGGAGTTTGCTCGGCAGTGTCTTGAGGCGGCTGATGATCGATCTCCTGAAGTACCAGTTGGCCCAAATGTGGTTATTCGAAGATGGGGTGAAAAACTCTACTGGATTGATAGTAAAAAGCTTGGTGAAGAAGTAGAAAACGAAATAGTACGATTTGAGAAGTTGGCACCAAAACAGCTTGTTGAGCTGCGATTCCCAAACGGTGTTTTAACACTGAGAACCGGAGCTATGTCTGAGAACGTTTCTATATTTTGGGGGGTTGAAGGTCGAAGCTTCCGCAGGGGCCGCAACCGCCCACTGCAAAGCCTCAAGCAGCTAGCACAGACGCTTGGTGTACCGCCATGGTTACGCAAACGAACACCCCTGGTTGCGATTTCAGATCAAATTATCGGATGGGGCGATATTGATTGCAGGGAGCGTGGCTTAATAGCGCATTCTTTGCACTGGGGGTGGCGCTTTGTCACTAGGAATGGCGTCGATTCCTCTGTATCCTAAGCTCCCATCCCAATACAACGTTTCTGCCACATTATCGGCGGAATTGATAAAAGGACTGTAGGCCAACATGAATCGATTCGTGTTTGTGACTGGCGGGGTGGTGTCTTCGCTTGGTAAAGGAATAGCAGCGGCCTCGCTAGGCGCTATTCTCGAGGCGCGTGGTCTCAGGGCCACCATGTTGAAGCTTGATCCATACATTAACGTCGATCCAGGCACTATGAGCCCGTTTCAGCATGGTGAGGTATTTGTCACCGATGACGGTGCTGAGACTGATTTGGATCTGGGTCACTATGAGCGTTTCATCCGTACCCGTATGTCGCAAAAGAACAATTTCACGGCAGGGCGAGTATATGAGGATGTATTGAGAAAGGAACGTCATGGTGATTATCTGGGTGGGACAGTTCAGGTCATTCCGCACATTACCGACGAAATCAAACACAAAATTATTTCTGGAGCTCAAGGCTCCGATGTTGCGATCGTTGAGATAGGTGGAACTGTCGGTGACATCGAGTCATTACCATTTTTAGAGGCGGTACGTCAGTTACGCCAAGAACTCGGTTCCTCACGTGCTTTGTTGATGCATTTAACTTTGGTTCCTTATATCGCAACAGCAGGTGAAACCAAGACCAAGCCAACGCAGCACTCGGTTAAAGAACTGCGCTCGATAGGGTTACAACCTGATGTTCTGATCTGTCGCTCGGACCATGAAATAGACATCGCGAGCCGAAGGAAAATTGCTTTATTTACCAATGTGGAAGAGCGCGCAGTGATTCCATTAAATGATGCCGACACTATCTATCGAATCCCCATCATGTTGCATGAACAGGGTCTTGATCAACTAATCGTGGATAAGCTTAGCCTGAAGTGTCAAGAGGCTGATTTAAGTGAATGGGTCCGTGTAGTAGATGCACACCTCAATCCACTCAAATCAGTTGAGATTGCAATGGTTGGTAAGTATATGGACTTGCTAGACGCCTATAAGTCATTGATCGAGGCGATGATCCACGCGGGCATTAAGACGCGTACGCGGATAAATTTTCGTTATATTGATTCTGAAGACATTGAGAAACGCGGTGTTGAATTGATGGACGGTGTGGATGCAATCTTGGTTCCGGGCGGATTCGGCGAGCGCGGTATAGAGGGTAAAATCGCTGCTGTTTGTCATGCGCGTGAAAATAAAATCCCCTATTTAGGCATTTGTCTGGGAATGCAGGCGGCTGTCATCGAATTTGCGCGCCATGTTGCAGGTATCGATGGTGCTACTTCAAGTGAGTTCGAACCATCGGCAGAACATCCGGTGATCGCCCTTATAACCGAGTGGACGCGAGCAGACGGTACCCTAGAACTACGCACGGAAACGAGTGATTTAGGCGGCACTATGCGTCTGGGTGCTGAGGAATGTCATCTTACGTCAGGCTCAAAAGTTTCCAAGATTTATGGCTCTGACGTAGTCACTGAGCGTCATCGTCACCGTTGGGAGTTCAATAATGATTATCTGAATCATCTCTCGAACGCTGGCCTCAAAGTCGCTGGTCGCTCACTTGACGACACCTTGGTCGAGGTGGTGGAGGTTGATGATCACCCGTGGTTTGTCGGTTGTCAGTTCCACCCCGAATTTACTTCAACACCGCGCGATGGACATCCGCTTTTTACAAGCTTTGTTGAAGCAGCGATCACCTATTCGAAGACGGGTGAGAAGGAAACCTTGTTTTCATGAAATCTGTGATCAATATCGGTGGTATGCCCTGCTCAAACACACACCCCCTGATGCTTTTCGGTGGCATGAATGTCTTAGAATCCAGAGAGCTAGCGTTTGAGGTTGCTGAAGTCTACGTCGAGGTCTGTGGAAAACTTCAGATACCTTATGTTTTCAAGGCGAGCTTTGACAAGGCGAACCGTTCCAGTACTAGAAGCTATCGTGGTCCCGGGATTGAGCAAGGGCTAACTTGGCTCTCTGATATAAAGTCAAGTTTCAATGTACCTCTGATTACAGACGTACATGAGCCAGATCAGGCGAAAGTCGCTGCTGAAGTTTGCGAGGTGATCCAGTTGCCTGCCTTTTTATCGCGCCAGACTGATCTGGTTGTTGCGATAGCGGAGACCGGAGCCGTCGTCAACGTAAAAAAAGCACAGTTCTTAGCCCCTCATGAAATGAAGCACATAATTGATAAATTCGTCGAAGCCGGAAACGATCGAGTGATCCTGTGTGAGCGAGGATCAAGTTTTGGTTACAACAACCTCGTGGTTGACATGCTTGGTTTTGGAATCATGAAACAGATGCATGTCCCCGTGATTTTTGATGTGACGCACGCGCTTCAAAAGCCGGGCGGTCGTATAGACTCAGCTGGCGGTCGCCGCGAGCAGGTGACTGAACTAGCGCGAGCAGGTGTAGCACTTGGCCTTGCGGGGTTATTTTTGGAATCACATCCAGACCCGTCGGAAGCCAAATGTGATGGCCCGTCTGCTCTGCCGCTCGATAAGCTTGAACCATTTTTATCACAATTAAAGGCCATTGACGGCCTTGTTAAATCGTTTGATGTTTTGGAGACAAACAACTAATGACAGTAATCGTCAAAGTAATTGGCCGCGAAATAATGGACTCACGCGGCAACCCAACAGTTGAAGCCGACGTTATTTTAGAATCAGGCGTGGTTGGTCGTGCTTCCGCACCATCCGGCGCATCAACTGGCTCTCGTGAGGCTCTCGAGCTGCGCGATCAAGATGGCAGTCGTTATCTGGGTAAAGGCGTCACACGCGCAGTTCAGAATGTAAACGGCTCGATTGCAGAGGCGGTTGTAGGTCGCGACGCCGAGGATCAACGCGGTCTTGATGATGCGATGATTGCGCTTGATGCTACCGATAATAAGGCAAACCTGGGTGCAAATGCGATGTTGGCAGTATCCCTAGCGACGGCACACGCGTACTCAAAAGACCAACGCGTGCCCTTATACCAACACATTGCAATTCTGCACGGAAACACAGAGCCACTGACTCTTCCTGTGCCAATGATGAATATTATAAACGGTGGCGAGCATGCGGATAATAACGTTGATATTCAAGAATTTATGATACAGCCAGTGTCGGCGGAAAGTTTCACAGAGGCGCTCCGTATGGGCTCTGAAGTCTTCCATCACCTGAAAAAAGTATTGGTAGCTCGCGATATGAATACAGCGGTCGGTGATGAGGGTGGTTTCGCTCCGAACCTACCATCGAATGAAGCAGCGCTTTCTGTAATCGCTGAAGCTATCGCCAATGCAGGTTATAAGCTTGGTGAAGAAATCACGCTCGCGCTTGATTGTGCCGCGAGCGAGTTCTATTCCAACGGTCACTACGAGCTCGCTGGTGAAAGCCGTAAGTTTGATGCTAAAAGTTTTGCAGACTACCTGAGTGGATTGTGTGACCGCTATCCAATTATCTCAATCGAGGACGGTTTGGATGAAAGCGACTGGGATGGCTGGGCGTATCTGACCAAGAGTCTGGGTTCGCGATGTCAGCTGGTGGGTGATGACCTTTTCGTGACCAACACCAGTATTTTAAGTCGCGGCATCGAGCAGGGGGTCGGCAATTCGATATTGATCAAGTTCAATCAAATTGGAACGCTCTCAGAAACTCTCGATGCCATCAATATGGCGCAGCAGGCAGGTTACACGGTAGTGATTTCACATCGTTCTGGTGAGACGGAGGACACAACAATCTCAGATTTGGCGGTCGGTACCTCGGCCGGCCAGATTAAGACAGGCTCTCTCTGTCGTTCAGATCGTGTCGCTAAATACAATCAATTACTACGCATAGAACAAGCACTCAATTCTCAAGCGAAATATGCAGGCCGTGGAGCCATTTTCGGGCAGTCATGACAGGAAGGCTCGTTCTCATTGGCCTCACGATTCTGCTGGCGCTGTCCCAATACCAGCTGTGGTTTGGAACAGGCTCAATTTCTGAATTGCAAAGACTCACTGATGAACTTGAGAAACAGGAAACTGAGAACCAACGCCTGAGTTCCCGGAATGATGAACTTGTCTCCGAGGTCAACGCCTTAAAAACAGATCCTGAGGCCATCGAAGAACTTCTCCGGTCGCGTTTTGGTTACATAAAAGAGGGCGAAACCTTCATAAGGTTGTTGCCGAAGGGAGAGCCCTCGCGTGACTAAACTGTGGGCCGTGATACCCGCCGGGGGGGCGGGCCTTCGATATGGTTCTGAAACCCCGAAGCAGTATATAACCGTGGCAGGATTAACAGTTCTGGAGCACGTATTAAACGCGTTCCTGGCCCTAAATGTGTTCGAATCAATCGTAGTCCCCGAGCCCTCAGAGGACATTAATTTCCTGGGACTGGCTGGCGCCAAGCACGAGTCAATCGTCTCGATAGCTGGTGGGCTTGAGCGTGCCGATAGTGTGTATGCTGGGCTTGACTGGATTCGGGCACAGGGTGCAGGTGACCATGACTGGGTATTTGTACATGACGCGGCGCGGCCACTTATTACAAGCGATGAATTGAACGTGTTATTGGGCGCGATTAACACGCCAGACTGCCCGGGCGTTGTTCTGGGGATGCCGGCATCGGATACAATAAAACGTATTGATCAAGAACGCGGTCACGGGAGGGGAACTGGTATCCAAATCGCCGAGACCGTTGATCGCACAGGCCTTTGGCATGCGATGACGCCGCAGGTTTTTCAGCTTAGTGGGCTGATTGATGCGCTTGATCATATGAAAGGGTCCGGCCTTTTCGTCACTGACGAAGCCCAAGCTATGGAGGCGACTGGTACCATTCCCTGGCTAGTTCGGGGTCTCAGGTCGAATATTAAGCTTACTTATCCAGAGGATCTGAAACTTATCGAGGCAATACTCGCTAGTCGTCAGGAGGTATCTACATGATACGAATCGGACAGGGGTTTGACGTCCATAGAGTCGAGCCGGGCGATGGTATGACTTTGGGTGGTCTTTGGGTACCCTGTAGATATCAAATCGTCGCGCACAGCGATGGTGATATCGTGTTTCACGCCATCATGGATGCAATGCTTGGAAGTCTTGCTCTGGGAGACATAGGTCAATTATTTCCAGACACAGATTCAAGATTTAAGGGGGCCGACTCCGCTGAATTGACACGAGAAGTGAGACGCCTATGTTTGGTCGAAGGATATTCTGTATCAAATCTTGATCTGACGATCTTATGCGAGGAGCCTAAAGTTGGTCCTGTTCGTGATGTGATGCGTCAGTGCATAGCTGATGTTCTAGAAACACCACCCGATCAGATTTCCGTTAAAGCCACGACCACGGAGAGGTTAGGCTCGCTCGGGCGCGGCGAGGGAATTGCCGTGATGGCCTCGGTATTGATGCGCGCCCATTGAATAATCTCGTCTACGGTAATCGATCTATTGAATTGTCGCACCTTCCGAGAGGACATGGAGAATCTGTGTTTGAGGGCACATATCGCGCTGAAGCGTCTGATTTCCTTGTCACGGAGGATCTAGGATTTGAACCAGATGGGAGCGGGCCACATATCTGGGCGCTTATACGAAAGGTAGGAATCTCCAGCGAGGAAGCATGCTCACGCCTCGGCCAGGCCACGAAAACTCAGCGAAAGGACCTCGGCTATGCCGGTAAGAAAGATACCCACGCGATTTCGATTCAATGGGTAAGCCTTCCTGATTCGGCTCGGATAAACGTGGGTCCTATCGACTCCTGCTTGGAAGTGTTGCGGCTCAGCCGTAATCAGCGGAAGTTAAAGATCGGGCAGTTAGCGGGAAATCATTTTCAGTTGCGTCTTTACGGTATCGTTACGGGAAATCTTAGCGAGCGGTTGAAGGCCATCGGTAGCGTCGGTGTCCCGAATTACTTCGGTCTTCAGCGATTTGGCCGATCAGGTTCCAATCTCGGGAAGGCACGGCGACTTGCTCATAGGGATCCTAGTGGAAGCCAGCGATTACATCCTAGGGATGGTATGGCGGCATCAGCCGCCCGCTCGGCAGGCTTTAACGCTGTCGTTGCCGAGCGACTGGACAAAGATCGATGGCTTGATGTTGCGGTCGGCGATGTGGTCTCACTGGCTGGTCGGGGTAGTCATTTCTTAGCATCAGAGGCTGACATATCGAGTATTCGGTCACGGATTATGGCCGGCGAGCTGGATACGACAGCGCCGATGGCTGGGAGGATCAGTAAAACCTCGTCTGAGCAGAATACTTTTGAGACAGCTACTTTACAAACCGATCGTGTGTTGTTTGATTGGATGACCGGTATCTTTCGGGACGAGGACCGACGAGCGGTTCGAGTCTTGCCGAAGCAGTTGGAAGCTGGGGTTACAGAGAATACACTCGATCTATCGTTCTGGTTGCCCAAGGGCTCCTTTGCGACAGCCGTATTGAATGAATTAGGAACTCTGCGGGAGTTATATGCACGGACTGCTTCATGAACGCGGCCTGAGTCGCCTGGTCGAGACCCTCGGTGATTTAGGGATCAACGACGTATTTGTTTTGGATGCATTTCGTCGCGTGCCGCGTCACCTTTTTGTCGATCCCGCTGTGTCTGATTCCGCTTACACAGACGTCACTCTGCCGCTCGGATATCAGCAGACATTGTCACAGCCGTCGGTTGTGGCGCGTATGCTGGAGCTTTTGCGGGGTGGTCGACAATTGAATCGAGTACTCGAGATCGGAGCAGGGTCAGGTTTTCAGACGGGTCTGTTGGCGCACCTGGCAGAGCAGGTATTTGCAATCGAGAGAATAGCGCCTTTGGCGACAGAGGCCCGTAGGCGGATGGATACACTCGAGCTTGAAAACATTGTGATCCGTCATGGTGATGGCTTACTCGGTTGGCCTGAGTTTGCGCCTTTCGATGGCATTATTTTGGCCGCTTGCCCTGAGGCGGTGCCGGATACCCTTTTTGATCAGTTAGCTGACGGGGGTCGTCTGATAGCTCCGGTTGGACTAGGCCAAAAACAACAATTGATCCTATACATTCGTGATGGTGAGACGATAGAAGAGATACCTCTAGATACCGCATTTTTTGTTCCCGCGTTGG
>MDSV01136974.1_pt1 | contig 17776 bp, 15 predicted proteins | sample 810851 | NCBI WGS metagenome assembly MDSV01 (sample SAMN05326640, study PRJNA326480) | marine metagenome | isolation source: seawater | place: Atlantic Ocean: North East | collected 2012 | reverse complement strand
TTTCTATTGGAGGACCAGGAGCGACTTTTTGGATGATAGTAGCTGGGCTACTTGGCATGTCTGCAAAATTTGTTGAATGTACTTTGGGTATTAAATATCGTAAAATAGATGAAAATGGAGAAGTATCTGGGGGTCCAATGTATTATTTGCGTGATGGATTGGCTAAATACAACATGGTAGGATTTGGTAAAGTATTGGCTGTTTTATTTGCAATACTCTGTATTGGAGGTTCTTTTGGAGGTGGTAATATGTTTCAAGCCAATCAAGCTTATGCACAACTAGCAGGTCAGTTTCCTTTCTTAGCAGGAAATGGTCCGGTTTTTGGTTTGATATTATCTATTTTAGTAGGGGCTGTTATTATTGGAGGGATTAAGTCTATTGCAAATGTTACAGAAAAGATAGTACCTTTCATGGCTGCTTTATATGTCGGTACTGCATTAATTATTATTTTAATGAATATAACACAAGTTGGTAATGTATTTGCTCTAATATTTAAAGGAGCTTTTGCACCAGCTGCTGGTTTAGGTGGTGTAATAGGCGTTCTTGTACAAGGATTTAGAAGGGCCGCTTTTTCAAATGAAGCAGGTGTTGGTTCTGCTTCGATCGCACATGCTGCAGCTAAAACAAATGAACCAGTATCTGAAGGTATAGTTGCCTTATTAGAACCTTTTATTGATACAGTTGTTATTTGTACTATGACGGCACTGGTGCTAATTATAACAGGATTTCATAATGTCCAAGGAGTGGAGGGTGCACAAATGACTTCTCAAGCTTTTGGTTCTGTATTTTCTTGGTTTCCTTATTTATTAGTAATTGCTATTTTCTTATTTGCTTTTTCAACTATGATCTCTTGGTCATACTATGGATTAAAATCATGGACATTCTTATTTGGTAAAACTAAATTTTCAGAATATTCATATAAAATATTATTTCTTCTATTTATTATTATAGGTTCTTCTGTAAAATTAGGAGCAGTACTAGATTTCTCTGATATGATGATACTAGCAATGGCCTTTCCAAATATTATTGGTTTGCTTATTTTATCAAAAGAGGTTCGTATTGATTTAGATGATTATCATAGTAGAATAAAGTCTGGTGTTATTAAGAGATTTAAATAGATTTTAAAAAACTGAAATGATTAGTAAAAAAGTAGATTTAGCAATTAGAGAAGTGCCTAATTTTCCAAAATCAGGTATTAATTTCAAGGATATTACTTCTCTTTTATTAGATCCACAATTATCTTCCGAGATAATTGATAATTTTGTTCAAAGATTAAAAGGTGAAAAGGTTGATGCTATTGTTGGGGTAGAAAGTAGAGGGTTTTTGTTTGGTTTTTCACTCGCTAATAAAATGGGAATACCTTTTATTCCCATTAGAAAAGTTGGTAAACTGCCTTTAGAAACTATAAAGTGTAAATATGATTTGGAGTATGGCTCTGCAGAAGTTGAAGTACATAAGTCAGATATAAAAAAAGGATGGAATATTGTTGTGCATGATGATTTATTAGCTACTGGAGGGACAGCTTGTGCAGCAGCAGAGCTTATAACTGAATTGGGAGCAAAAGTATTTGCTTTTACATTTGTTATAAGTCTTGATTTCTTAAATGGAGATGAAAGATTAAAAAAGTATGCAGAAAAAATTATTACTCTTAAAAGATACTAAATGAATTTTAAAATTAATGAAAATCAGAAAATGATTGCTGACATGATTCAGCAGTTTGGAAAAATTAATATTACTCCATTTGTTCGAGAATGGGATGAAAAACAAATTTTTCCAGTTAAAGTCTTTAAAAAGCTTGGAGAACTTGGTTTGATGGGAGTTTTAGTGCCAACTGAATATAGTGGTTCAGGATTTTCATATAATGAATATGTTACAGCAATTGAGCAACTTGCTATTTTAGATCCTTCAATTGCTCTTTCTATGGCAGCACATAATTCGTTATGTACTGGCCATATTTTACAATTTGGAAATGAGAAACAGAAAAAAAAATGGCTTCCAAAATTAGCAACTTCTGAATGGATAGGTGCTTGGGGGTTGACAGAACATAATACCGGTTCTGATGCTGGAGGTATGTCTACTACTGCAAAAAAAGAAGGGAAATATTGGATTTTAAATGGTGCAAAAAATTTTATAACTCATGCAATTTCTGGAGATATAGCCGTTGTAATAGCAAGAACAGGTGAAAAAGGCGATTCTCATGCAATGACTAGTTTTGTTGTTGAAAAGGGTACTGTTGGTTTTTATTCAGGAAAAAAAGAAGATAAATTAGGTATGAGAGCTTCTGAAACAGCAGAAATTATTTTAGATAATTGTAAGGTTCCAAATGAAAATATCTTAGGAAATATTGGAGAGGGATTTGTTCAGGCAATGAAAGTTTTAGATGGAGGGAGAATATCAATAGCCGCTCTTTCGTTAGGTATTGCTAAAGGTGCTTACTATTCTGCATTAAAATATTCTAAAGAAAGAGTACAGTTTGGAAAGCCAATTTCAAGTTTTCAAGCTATTGCATTTAAGCTTGCAGATATGGCATGTGAAATTGAATCTTCAGAATTATTAACTTATCAAGCTGCATACAAAAAAAATTTAAATCAGAAAATGACTTTAGATGGAGCAATGGCTAAATATTTTTCTTCGGAAATTGCAGTTAAAGTATCAACAGATGCAATTCAAGTTTTAGGAGGTTATGGATATACAAAAGATTTTCCAGTTGAACGATTTTACAGAGATGCTAAATTATGTACTATTGGAGAAGGAACTTCCGAGATTCAAAAATTAGTTATTGCTAAACAAATTTTAAAATAAGTTTGCTGATTTTTAATATTTTTTTAATTTTGCAACCCCAACAATTTAATTATGCTAGTAATACCAGTAAAGGACGGAGAAAATATTGATAGAGCACTTAAACGCTTTAAAAGAAAATTTTTAAAAACAGGAACTCTTAAACAGTTAAGAAGTAGGAAAGAGTATGTTAAAAAATCTGAAAGATTACGTGTAAGAAAGCAAAAAGCAATTTATTCTCAAGAAGTAATCAGAGATTCTGAATAAATTTACTTTTTTATATAATTTTTGAATCTTTTTATTTGTAATTTCGTTACAATAAGAAATAGATTTAATAAATGTTTATAGACAATTTTCAAAAATATATTTCGGTTGAAAAAAGATTCTCTAAAAATACTGTAATTTCTTATTTGCAGGATCTAAATCAATTTTTTAAATTTTTATCTTCTGAGTTTAATATTTCCAATAATACGGAAATTAATTTCCATTTAGTAAGACATTGGATTACTAGCTTATTAGAAAATGGTTTAGAAGTCAGTTCTGTTAATAGGAAAATTTCAACTTTAAAGACATATTTTAGATTCTTAGAAAGAGAAGGCTATGTTAAAGAAAATCCGATGTTTAAAATTATTTCTCCAAAAGCTAAAAAAAGATTGCCCATATTTTTGGAGGAGGAAAGAATTAATAACTTGCTTGACGATATTAAATTTGAATCTGGATTTAAAGGTCAAAGGGATAAATTGATTATAGAGTTGTTTTATCTTACGGGAATGCGTTTATCTGAGCTTATTAATATAAAGATAAAAGATTTAAATTTTAATAATTTTGAGGTTAAAGTTATAGGAAAAAGAAAAAAAGAACGAATAATTCCTCTTTCTGATAAAATTATAAAATCAATTAAAATGATTATAGATAAAAAAAATCCAGAAGATTACTTATTTGCTAATACAAAAGGAGATAAATTATACAATAAAATGGTCTATAGAGTCGTTACTAAATATATTGGAAAGGTTAGTAGTATGAAGAAGAAAAGTCCACATATCTTAAGGCATACGTTTGCTACTCATATGTTAAATAACGGTGCAGATATTAATGCAATTAAAGAGCTTTTAGGACATTCAAATTTAAGCGCAACTCAAATTTACACTCATAATACTATTGAAAAATTAAAAAAAGTATATCATCAATCACACCCTAGGGCTTAAAATTAAGATATGAACTTACAAATACAAGCAATACATTTTACTGTTGGCAACGAATTAAAGCAACTAATAAAAAAAACTTTAAATAAGTTGCTAGCTGTAGATGCAAATATAATTTCAGCAAAGGTATTGTTAAAACTGTCAAAACCTAGTTCGTATAAAAATAAAATTGTTGAAATAATTTTATTTTCAAAAAGCTCCAAATATTTTGCAAAAAAACAATCTAATTCTTTTGAAGAGTCTTCTGATTTAGTGATTCAAGCATTACGCAAACAAATAATAAAACAAAAGAATAAATCGAGTTAAATTCATAACTTTATTATTTAAGTGTAAAAAAAAGCATTCTTTTTATTGGTTGTGTTAAAAACTTTAATAAATTTGCAGCCCTGAAGTAAGGGAGTAAACTGTTCTTTAATTTATAAATTGAATTGATTTTAACACAAGCCGATATAGCTCAGCTGGCTAGAGCAGCTGATTTGTAATCAGCAGGTCGTGGGTTCGAGTCCCTCTATCGGCTCTATCATTTAGGGGAGATACTCAAGCGGTCAACGAGGGCAGACTGTAAATCTGCTGGCTTAGCCTTCACAGGTTCGAATCCTGTTCTCCCCACATTTGTGTTTTAAAAAATTAATTAAATCTGCGAGAGTAGCTCAGTTGGTAGAGCGTCAGCCTTCCAAGCTGAGGGTCGCGGGTTCGAATCCCGTCTCTCGCTCAAATTAATTTGCCGGTGTAGCTCAGGGGTAGAGCGTTTCCTTGGTAAGGAAGAGGTCACGGGTTCAATTCCCGTCATTGGCTCATTGTTGAATTAAAATATTAAACAGATTTAAAAAGAAAATAGATTGAAGGATGATAAAGAGTATAAATAATAATAATAACTAAAATTAATAAAAATGGCAAAAGAAAATTTTAATCGTACCAAGCCACATTTAAATATTGGTACTATTGGTCATGTTGACCACGGAAAAACTACTTTAACTGCTGCAATTACTAAAGTTTTAGCTGAAGCAGGAGGTGCTGAAGTTCGTGATTTTGATACAATTGATAATGCTCCTGAAGAAAAAGAAAGGGGTATTACAATTAACACATCACATGTTGAATACGAAACTGAAAATAGACATTATGCACATGTAGACTGTCCAGGTCACGCTGACTATGTAAAAAACATGGTTACGGGTGCAGCTCAAATGGATGGTGCAATTTTAGTTTGTGCTGCTACAGATGGACCAATGCCACAGACAAGAGAGCACATATTACTTGCAAGACAGGTTGGAGTTCCATCTATAGTTGTGTTTCTGAACAAAGCAGATATGGTTGATGATGATGAATTATTAGAATTAGTTGATATGGAAGTAAGAGAATTATTATCTTTTTATGAATATGATGGTGATAATACTCCTATTATAACTGGTTCTGCATTAGGAGCTTTAAATGGAGAGTCTGATTGGACGCCAAAAATTAATGAACTAATGGCCGCTGTGGATAAATGGGTTCCAGAACCTGTTAGAGATAATGAAAAACCATTTTTAATGCCAATTGAAGATGTATTTACTATCACTGGTAGAGGTACTGTAGCTACTGGAAGAATTGAAACAGGTGTAGCTAACACTAGTGATTCAGTTGATATTATTGGTATGGGAGCTGAAAAATTAAGTTCAACTATTACTGGTGTAGAAATGTTTAGGAAAATTCTTGACAGAGGTGAAGCTGGAGATAATGTTGGGATTTTATTAAGAGGTATTGAAAAAACTGATATTAAGAGAGGAATGGTTATTTGTAAGCCTGGATCAGTTCAGCCACATCAAAAATTTGAGGCAGAAGTATACATTTTGAAAAAAGAAGAAGGAGGAAGACATACTCCATTTCACAATAAGTATAGACCACAGTTTTATATTAGAACAACAGATGTTACTGGTGAAATTGTTCTTCCTTCAGGTACTGAAATGGTGATGCCAGGTGATAATTTAACAATTACAGTTGAACTAATAGCTGGTGTAGCTATGAATGAAGGCTTACGTTTTGCGATAAGAGAAGGTGGAAGAACAGTTGGTGCTGGTCAGATTACAAAGCTACTATAGTTATAATAATTTGTTTAACAATTTTTACAAGGAAGATTGTATTAATACAATCTTCCTTTAATAAGTTAAACGGGTGTAGCTCAATTGGTAGAGTAGTGGTCTCCAAAACCATTGGCTGGGAGTTCGAGTCTCTCCACCCGTGCTAATTTTAAATTAAATGGCAAAAAAACAATCATACATTAAAAGTTCATATGATGAGCTTGTTAACAAAGTAAATTGGCCTACTTGGTCACAGTTGCAAAATAGTTCTATTGTTGTTGCGGTAGCTACAATTATAATTGCATTAATTATTTATGTAATGGATTCTATTTTTAGTAATATTTTAAATGTGTTTTATAGTTTTTTTGTTTAGGATATAAATAATTTTAATTGATATGAATTGGTATGTTCTTAGGGTAATGGGTGGTAAGGAAAGAAAAACAGTTGATTTTATTGAAAAAGAAATTGACAGGGTTGGCATAAAAAAGTATGTTGCTCAAATTCTTGTTCCAACTGAAAAAGTATATCAAATTAGAAATGGTAAAAAGGTAAGTAAAGAAAGAAATTTTTTTCCTGGATATGTTTTAGTAGAAGCAGATTTAGTCGGTGAGGTTCCGCACATACTCAAAAATGTTACAGGTGTTCTTGGTTTTTTAGGAGCTACAAAAGGTGGAGTTCCTGTCCCAATGAGAAAGTCAGAAATCAACAAAATTTTAGGAAAGGTGGATGAAATGGCTCTCACTGATGAAAATATTAATATCCCATTCGTTGTAGGAGAAACAGTTAAAGTTATTGACGGTCCTTTTAACAGTTTTAATGCTGAAATTGAAGGGATTGATGAACAAAAGAAAAAATTAAAATTAATGGTTAAAATATTTGGAAGAAAGACTCCATTGGAGTTAAATTTTATGCAAGTAGAAAAAATTTAAGATATGGCAAAAGAAATTTCAGGAATTATAAAATTACAAATTAGGGGTGGTGCAGCAAATCCTGCTCCTCCTGTCGGCCCTGCTCTAGGTGCAAAAGGGGTTAATATAATGGAGTTTTGTAAACAATTTAATGCTAGAACGCAAGAAAAAGCTGGTACTATTATTCCAGTAGTAATAACAGTGTTTGCAGATAAATCTTTTGAGTTCGTTACAAAAACAGCGCCAGCAGCAGTTCAAATTTTAGCAGCAGCAAAGAAAAAAAGTGGATCAGGGGAACCTAATAGAGCTAAAATTGGGTCAATTACATGGGACCAAGTCAAAGAAATTGCTGAAGATAAAATGGCTGATCTAAATGCATTTAAAGTTGGATCTGCTATGAAAATGATTGCTGGAACTGCTAGAAGCATGGGTGTGAACGTAAAAGGAACTTTTCCTTCTGAACTATAAAATGTAAATTATGAAAATTAGTAAAAGAAAAAAAGAAGCACTTAAAAATGTAGACTTAAATAAATCTTATTCTTTGGATGAAGCTTCAAAAATTGTTAAAGATAATTCAAAGGTAAAATTTGATGCGACAGTTGATTTAGCTATTCGTTTGGGAGTAGATCCAAAACAAGCGAATCAGATGGTAAGAGGTATTGCTTCTCTTCCTCATGGAACTGGGAAAAATTTAAAAGTTTTAGCATTAGTTACTAAAGACAAAGAAGAGGAAGCGAAAAATGCTGGTGCTGATTATTTTGGTCTTGATGAGTATATTGATAAAATTAAAGGAGGTTGGACAGATATTGATGTTATAGTAACTATGCCTGCTATTATGGGTAGAATAGGTGCACTAGGTAAAATACTAGGTCCTAGAGGACTAATGCCTAATCCTAAATCAGGAACAGTTACACAAGATATAGGAAAAGCAATTGAAGATGTGAAAAAGGGTAAGATTGATTTTAAGGTTGATAAAACAGGTATAGTGCATGCATCTATTGGAAAGGTGTCTTTTGATGTAAAAAAAATATCTGAAAATGCGTTGGAGTTATTGCAAACTATTATAAAATTAAAACCAACTGCTTCTAAGGGAACATATTTAAAAAGTATATATATGTCTAGTACAATGGGGTTAGGCATTCAAATTGAAACAAACTCTATATAGATTGTAAATAAATAAATAAAAATGGATAAAAAACAAAAAAATCAATTAATAGAAACTTTAGATTCAATGCTTGTTGAAAATAAAAATTTTTATCTAGCTGATATTTCTGGATTAACAGCTGAACAAAGTAGTAGTTTAAGGAGATTGTGTTTTAAAAGAAATGTTTCATTACAAGTTGTAAAAAATACTTTAATTAAAAAGGCTTTTGAAAAAAATTCAACTGATTTTACAGAACTGTATGATGTATTAGTAGGAAATACTTCGTTAATGACATCTGAAGTGGCAAATAGTCCTGCTAAAGTAATTAAAGAGTTTAGAAAAAAGAATAGTAAGCCAATTCTAAAAGCAGCTCATATTGAAGAATCTTTTTATGTAGGAGATGAAAATTTAAATTCACTTGCTGATCTAAAATCTAAAGATGAATTAATTGGTGATATTATTACATTGTTACAATCTCCAGCAAAAAATGTTGTTTCAGCATTACAATCTGGAGGATCTAAGTTATCTTCTATTTTACAAACTTTAAAAGATAGAGAATAGTAAGATATAATTAAATTAAATGCTTCCAAAAATAAATAAACATAAACATAATTAAAAATTAAATAAAATGGCAGATATAAAAGAATTCGCAGAAAAGTTAGTTAACTTATCAGTAAAAGAAGTTAATGAATTAGCAACTATATTAAAAGATGAATATGGAATTGAACCAGCGGCTGCGGCAGCAGTTGCAGTAGCTGGACCAGCAGCTAGTGGTGGTGCATCAGGTGGTGATGAAAAAACAGAATTTGATGTAATATTAAAAGCTGCAGGTGCTGCAAAATTAAAAGTTGTTAAAGCTGTAAAAGAGTTAACAGGTTTAGGGCTTAAAGAAGCAAAAGATATTGTTGATAGTGCACCTAAAGCTGTTAAAGAAGGTGTTAGTAAGGAAGAAGCTGAAGGAATCCAAAAGTCTTTAGAAGAAGCTGGAGCCGAAGTTGAATTGAAATAAATATATTTTTTATTTCATTTCTCTTGGAATACTGCAAGAAAGTGATCCATATTAACCTTTTTTATAACTTAAAATTACAGCATTGACTACAAATAATAAAGATCAAAGAATAAATTACGCATCAATTAGAAATACTACTAGTTTTCCGGATTTTTTAGATATCCAACTAAAAAGTTTTCAATCTTTTTTTCAGATTGGGACAACATTGGAAGAAAGAAGAAACGAAGGTTTATATAAGGCTTTTGAAGAATTATTTCCAATTACCGATTCTAGAAATAATTTTGTTTTAGAGTTTATAGATTACACCATTGACCCTCCAAGATATTCTATTAAAGAATGTGTTTCTAGAGGATTAACATTTAAAGTTCCTCTTAAAGTCAAATTAAAATTGTATTGTACTGATCCTGAACATGAGGATTTTGAAACAATAATTCAAGATGTTTATTTTGGTAATATACCATTTATGACCCCTCAAGGTAGTTTTGTAATAAATGGTGCTGAAAGAATAGTTGTTTCACAGTTACATAGATCTCCAGGTGTATTTTTTGGTCAGAGTTTTCATTCAAATGGAACAAAGTTATATTCTGCAAGAGTTATTCCATTTAAAGGATCTTGGATTGAATTTACAACAGATATTAATAATGTGATGTATGCTTACATAGATAGGAAGAAAAAGTTACCTGTAACTACATTATTAAGAGCAATTGGATATGAATCTGATAGAGATATTTTAGAAATTTTCAATCTAGCAGATGAGTTTAAAGTTTCAAAAAGTGGTCTTAAAAAAGTTGTTGGGAGAAAATTAGCTGCGAGAGTTTTAAAATCTTGGGTAGATGATTTTGTTGATGAGGATACAGGAGAATTAGTGCCTATTGAAAGAAATGAAGTTATTATTGAAAGAGATACTATTATTGAGAAGAATCATATAAAAGATATTCTAGATTCAGGAGTAGAGACAATTTTATTACATAAAGAGGAAGGAGCATCAGCTGATCACACTTTAGTTTACAATACACTACAAAAAGATCCTACAAATTCAGAAGTTGAAGCTGTAAGACATATTTACAGACAATTAAGAAGTGCTGAAGCTCCTGATGATGAAACAGCCAGAGGAATTATCGAAAAACTATTTTTTTCAGATCAAAGGTATAGTCTTGGTCATGTAGGTAGATTTAGAATTAACTCTAGATTAAAACTTAATATTCCAGAGGATAAGATGGTTTTAACTAATGAAGATATCGTTTCTATTATTAGTAATTTAATATCACTTGTAAATTCAAAGGTTGACGTGGATGATATAGATCACCTCAGCAATAGGAGAATTAGAACAGTTGGTGAACAATTATCAAATCAGTTCAATGTTGGTTTAAGTAGAATGGCAAGAACAATAAGAGAAAGAATGAATGTAAGAGATAATGAGGTGTTTACCCCTATTGATTTAATAAATGCAAAGACTTTATCTGCAGTCATAAATTCATTTTTTGGTACATCTCAGTTATCACAATTTATGGATCAAACTAATCCATTAGCTGAAGTAACACATAAAAGAAGAATTTCTGCTCTTGGACCTGGGGGATTAACTAGAGAAAGAGCTGGTTTTGAAGTTAGAGATGTTCATTTTACACACTATGGCAGACTTTGTCCAATAGAAACCCCAGAAGGACCAAACATTGGATTAATATCTTCACTAAGTGTATATGGAAAAATTAATGATTTAGGATTTATAGAAACTCCTTATAGAAAGGTAGAAAATGGCATTGTTAATAATAATGATTCTCCACTATATCTTACCGCCGAACAGGAAGAGGAACAAATAATAGCTCAAGCAAATGCTCCTCTAAATGAAGATGGATCTTTTACAAGTAATAGGATTCAGTCGAGAAACGAAGCGGATTATTTGATAGCTGAACCCAATAATGTTACATTGATGGATGTTGCTCCTAATCAAATTGCATCTATTGCAGCATCCTTAATCCCATTTTTAGAACATGATGATGCAAACAGAGCACTTATGGGTTCAAATATGATGAGACAGGCAGTACCATTACTAAGAACTGATGCCCCTATAGTAGGAACTGGTTTAGAACCTTTTGTAGCTAGGGACTCAAGAACCATGATCAATGCTGAAGGAGATGGTGTTGTAAGTTATGTAGATGCGTCTAAAATAAAGGTAAAATATAATCAATCTGAGGAAGATAAATTAATAAGTTTTGAAGATCATGAAAAGTCTTATGATTTAACAAAATTTCAAAAAACAAATCAAAGAACATGTATTAATATTCAACCTATTGTTAGAAAAGGTGACATAGTTACTAAAGGTCAGGTTCTTTGTGATGGTTATGCAACTGAAAATGGTGAATTGGCTATCGGAAGAAATTTAAAAGTTGCATTTATGCCATGGAAGGGATATAATTTTGAAGATGCTATTGTTTTATCTGAAAGAGTTGTTAGAGAAGATTTGTTCACATCACTACATATCGCTGAACACTTAGTAAATGTAAGAGAAACTAAAAGAGGTGCAGAAGAGTTAACTGCAGATATTCCAAATATTTCAGAAAACGCAACTAAAGATTTAGATGAGTATGGAATGATTAGAGTTGGTTCACATGCAAAAACAGGAGATATTCTTATTGGAAAAATTACACCAAAAGGAGAGTCTGACCCAACACCAGAAGAAAAATTACTTAGAGCGATATTTGGTGAAAAAGCAGGAGATGTAAAGGATGCATCTTTAAAAACTAAACCTGCAGATCAAGGGGTAGTAATTGGTAAGTCATTATATTCAAAAACTATTAAGGACAAAAAATCTAAGTTGACTGATAAAGAAGAATTGAAAAAAATCGATTCTAATTTTGAAAAAGAATCACTTCAATTAAAAAACCTGTTAACTTCTAAATTATATACTATCATTGGAGGAAAAGCATCTAAGGGTGTTAAAAATATTTTAGGTGAAGAAGTTATTAAGAAGAGTGTAAAGTTTACAAAGAAAATGTTTTTAGCATTAGACTATACAATGATAGATCCATATAACTGGACAGGTGATGAAGTTAAAAATAATTTAGTAAACAAGACAATTGAAAATTATTTAAGAAAATATAATGATATCTATGGGGAATATAGAAGAAAAAGATTTGCCATTACTATTGGTGATGAATTGCCAGCTGGAGTTTTACAGTTAGCAAAAGTTCAAATTGCTCAAAAAAGAAAAATAAAAGTTGGAGATAAACTTGCTGGTAGACATGGAAATAAAGGAATTGTTTCCAGAATTGTTAAGGATGAAGATATGCCTTTTTTAGAGGACGGAACTCCTGTTGATATTATTTTAAATCCATTAGGAGTACCTTCAAGAATGAACCTTGGACAAATTTATGAAACAATTTTAGGATGGGCTGGCCAAGAATTAGATAAAAGGTATAAAACACCAGTATTTGATGGTGCTAGTATTGATCAAATCAATACAGAGACTGATGAAGCTTCATTACCAAGATTAGGTCAAACATTCCTTTATGATGGTGGTACTGGTGAACGTTTTGAACAACCAGCCACTGTTGGAGTTATTTATATGCTAAAACTTGGTCATTTAATCGATGACAAAATGCATGCTCGTTCTATTGGTCCCTATTCTTTAATTACCCAACAACCGTTAGGTGGTAAAGCTCAATTCGGTGGACAAAGACTTGGGGAAATGGAAGTATGGGCATTAGAAGGTTACGGTGCATCTAACATATTACAAGAAATGCTTACACTTAAATCTGATGATGTAGTAGGAAGAGCAAAAGCATTTGAAAGCATAGTTAAAGGAAAAGAATTACCACAAGCAGGAATACCAGAATCATTTAACGTTTTATTGCATGAATTAAATGGATTAGGACTAAAAGTTTCATTTGAATAATTAAATTTTATGAAAAAGAATAATAAATACGCACAAAATATTAATACAATTAAGATTAGTTTATCTTCTCCTGAAGATATTTTAGAAAGATCATCAGGTGAAGTTACAAAACCAGAAACAATAAATTATAGAACATACAAGCCAGAAAGTGGTGGATTGTTTTGTGAAAGAGTATTTGGTCCAACAAAAGATTTTGAATGTCATTGTGGAAAATATAAAAGAATAAGATACAGAGGAATAATTTGTGATAGATGTGGTGTAGAAGTGACTGAGAAAAAAGTCAGAAGAGAAAGAATTGGTCATATTAATTTAGTTGTTCCTGTAGCTCATATATGGTATTTTAGAACTTTACCAAATAAGATTGGTTATTTGTTAGGAATGCCATCTAAGCAATTAGATATGATTATTTATTATGAACGTTTTGTTGTTGTTAATCCCGGTGAAAATGCTTTGAATTCAGATGGTGAACAAGTTAAATATTTAGATTTTTTAACTGAAGAAGAATATTTAAATATTCTTGATAGCCAACCGATAGAAAATCAGTATTTAAGTGATGATGATCCAAAGAAATTCGTTGCTAAAATGGGTGCGGAAGCCCTTCATATACTTTTAGCTAATTTAAATCTAGATGAACTTGCATTTTCTTTAAGAGATAAAGCTGCTAATGAAACTTCTCAACAACGAAAAACAGAAGCTCTTAAAAGATTACAAGTTGTTGAATCTATGAGAGAAGGACATGCACATACTGAAAATAGACCTGAGTGGATGACAGTGAAGATTATTCCAGTAATACCACCAGAGTTAAGACCTTTGGTTCCGCTTGATGGTGGAAGATTTGCCACATCTGATTTAAATGATTTGTATAGAAGAGTAATAATAAGAAATAATCGTTTAAAAAGACTAATTGAAATAAACGCTCCTGAAATTATTCTAAGAAATGAGAAAAGAATGTTGCAAGAATCAGTAGATGCCTTATTTGACAATTCAAGAAAGTCAGCATCTGTTAAAGCTGATGGAAAACGTGCACTAAAATCGTTATCTGACTCATTAAAAGGAAAGCAAGGAAGATTTCGTCAAAATCTATTGGGTAAAAGAGTTGATTATTCTGCAAGATCAGTAATAGTTGTTGGTCCCGAGTTAAAAATGCATGAATGTGGTTTGCCTAAAGATATGTCTGCTGAGCTGTATAAACCATTTATTATTAGGAAATTAATTGAAAGAGGTATTGTTAAAACTGTTAAATCTGCTAAAAAGATAATTGATTCAAAAGAACCAGTTGTATGGGATATTTTAGAAAATGTAATGAAAGGTCATCCTGTTCTACTTAATAGGGCTCCAACTTTACACAGGCTAGGAATCCAAGCTTTTCAGCCAAAAATGATAGAAGGAAAGGCTATACAATTACATCCACTGGTATGTGCAGCATTTAATGCTGATTTTGATGGAGATCAAATGGCCGTTCATTTACCTCTTGGTGCAGCAGCTATTTTAGAAGCACAAGTACTAATGCTTTCTTCTCATAACATTCTGAATCCTGCTAATGGAGCTCCTATAACCGTACCATCACAAGATATGGTTCTTGGATTATATTATATGACAAAGGAAAAAAAATCTTTAGAGAATGATAAAGTTTTAGGAGAAGGTAAAGTTTTTTATTCATTAGAAGAGGTTAAAATTGCATATAATGAAAAAAGAGCTGATTTACATGCGATTATTAAAGTAAAAAGTACTTTTAACGGAAAAAGTAAAATTATAGACACTACTGTAGGTAGAGTGTTGTTTAATGAATTTGTTCCAAAAGAGGTTGATTTTGTGAATGAGTTATTAACTAAAAAGTCATTAAGAACTATAATTGGAACTGTTCTTGAAAATTGTGGTGTTTCTAGAACCGTTCATTTCTTAGATGCTATTAAAGATATTGGTTTTAATATGGCATTTAAAGCAGGGCTATCATTTAATCTTGGAGATGTAATAGTTCCGAAAGAAAAAGAATTATTAATTAATGATGCTAATGATAAAGTTGATGAGATAAGGTCTAATTATTCAATGGGTTTTATAACAAATAATGAAAGATATAATCAAGTTATAGATGTTTGGACAACAACAAATGCTAGGTTAACCGACACGGTTATGAAGAACATTAGTTCAGATAAACAAGGATTCAACTCAGTATATATGATGTTAGATTCTGGGGCACGTGGTTCTAAAGAACAAATTAGACAACTTTCTGGAATGAGAGGTTTAATGGCTAAACCAAAAAAATCAGGTGATCATGGCGAATCAATTATTGAAAATCCTATCACAACAAATTTTAGAGAAGGATTATCAATTCTTGAATATTTTATTTCAACTCACGGTGCAAGAAAAGGTCTTGCTGATACGGCATTAAAAACAGCAGATGCAGGATACTTAACTAGAAGGTTAGTTGATGTTGCTCAAGATGTTATTGTTACTATTAATGATTGTGAAACTTTAAGAGGATTAGAAACGTATGCTTTAAAAAATAATGATGATGTTATTGAATCATTATCTGATAGAATTGAAGGAAGAGTAAGTTTACATGATATTTATAATCCTACCAATAATGATGTTATAGTAAAATCTAATGAAATGATTTCTGCTAAAGATGCTAGAAAAATTGAAGAATGTGGAATCGAAATGGTTGAGGTAAGATCACCATTGACCTGTCAAGCAAAAAGAGGTATATGTAAAAAGTGCTATGGAAAATCATTGTCAACTAATAAATTGGCACAAGTTGGGGAATCAGTTGGAGTTATAGCAGCTCAATCAGTTGGTGAACCTGGTACACAGCTTACATTAAGAACATTTCATGTTGGAGGTACAGCTTCTAGGTCTGAAATAGATTCTTCTATAGTTGTAAAGAAAGAAGGAAGATTAGAAATTGAAGATTTAAGAACTGTAAAATCAAAAAATAGTAATGGTGAAGCAATAGAAATTGTTGTTAGTAGATCTGCTGAAACAAGAGTTGTTGACGATAAAAATGGTATAATTTTATCTTCTAAAATTATTCCATATGGTGCTACAATTTTTATTAAGGATGGAAAAGTAAAGAAAGGAGATAAAATTTGTGAGTGGGATCCGTATAATGCAGTAATTATTTCAGAAATTGCAGGTAAAATTCAGTTTAATGATATAATTGAGGGGGTTTCGTACAGAACAGAATCAGATGAACAAACTGGTTATAAAGAAAAAGTTATAATTGACAGTCGAACTACAAAAATATCACCATCAATTTCTATTAAAGATGTAGTTTACAGCTTGCCTGTAGGTGCTCATATTTCTGTTTCAGATGGTGATAAAATTAATCCTGGACAAATTTTAGCAAAAATTCCTAGATCAGCAGGATCTTCTGGAGATATTACAGGTGGATTACCTAGAGTTACAGAAATGTTTGAAGCAAGAAATCCTTCGAATCCTGCAGTAGTTTCTGAAGTTGATGGTTCTGTTTCTTTTGGTAAGATTAAAAGAGGAAATAGAGAAATTATAATCACATCAAAAAATGGTGAAGAAAAGAAGTATTTAATTAAGCTTTCAAAACATATTTTGGTTCAAGAAAATGATTATGTTAAAGCAGGTACACCATTATGTGATGGAGTTATTACTCCTGCTGATATTTTATCTATAAAAGGAGTTGTAACTGTACAACAGTATATTGTTAATGAGATTCAGGATGTTTATCGATTACAAGGCGTAAAGATTAATGATAAACATTTTGAAGTGTTAGTCAGACAAATGATGCGTAAAGTACAAATTGCCGATTCTGGTGATACATATTTTTTAGAGAATGCTTTAGTTAGCAAAGAACATTTTCAAGCACAAAATGATAAAATTTATGGTATGAAATATGTTACTGATGCAGGAGAATCTGATTCTTTTAAACCTGGTCAAATAATTTCTCAAAGAGAACTACGTGAAGAAAATTCAAGATTAAAAAGAAAAGATTCTAAATTAGTTGAATCAAGAGATGCTGTTCCGGCAACCTCAATCTCAGTACTTCAAGGTATTACTAGAGCTTCCTTGCAAGTAGATAGTTGGATTTCTGCTGCTTCTTTCCAGCAAACTACTAAAGTGTTGAATGAGGCTGCAATTACTGCCAAGTGTGATAATTTAATTGGACTTAAAGAAAATGTAATTATTGGAAAAAGGATTCCTGCTGGTACCGGATTAGTGCAAGCAGAAGAGACATTAGTTTCTTCAAAAATAGAATATGAAAAAAGTGATGTAGAAAATAGTATTAATAATGATTTGTCATTAGAAGCTTAATCTTAGTATAAATAAATTTATATATGTCAGAAAATAAAAAAAATGGTTTGAATATAGAACTAACTGAAGAAGTTGCAGAAGGAACTTATAGTAATTTAGCTATTATTAATCATTCACCATCTGAATTTGTAGTTGATTTTATACAGATGATGCCGGGTGTTCCGAAAGCTAAAGTAAAATCTAGAATTCTTTTGACTCCTCAACATGCAAAAAGACTTATGAAAGCTTTAAATGATAATATAATGAAGTTTGAAGTACAGCATGGTGAGATTAAAGATATAGATCCTACTGGTGGTATTCCTATGAATTTTGGAGGTCCTACACCAGAAGCTTAGATATTATTACTCTGTTTGTTATAATAAAATTAATTATTATATATAATATAATTTTTAGAATATCATCCTAAATATATTATATCTAAAATAACAAATACTCCAAAAATTATTGATGCAAATCCGTTAGTAATAAAGAATACAATATTTATATTATCTAGATTATTAGGATC
>MDSV01011352.1_pt1 | contig 17776 bp, 22 predicted proteins | sample 810851 | NCBI WGS metagenome assembly MDSV01 (sample SAMN05326640, study PRJNA326480) | marine metagenome | isolation source: seawater | place: Atlantic Ocean: North East | collected 2012 | reverse complement strand
GGATATTAAATTGTTAACACAAAATCAAATAGGCGTATTGTACATGGTAGGAAGTGTAATTTGCTTTTCCATCATGGATATTTGTGTTAAATGGCTTGATTACTATCCTGTTGGCCAAGTTTTATTTTTAAGGTTTTTTATAGGCTTTATTCCAATCTTTTTTATCATACCTAAAGACAAATTATTAAGTTTTTATAAAACTTCAAGACCAGGACTTCACGCTTTTAGAGCTTTTGCTGGGGCAGCGGCAATCATTGCTTTATTTATTGGGCTAAGAGAACTGCCTTTAGCTGACGTAGTATCACTAACTTTTGGAGGTCCAATTTTCGTGACCGTAGCCTCAATCTTTTTTTTATCAGAGAAGGTCGGCATTAAAAGATGGTCAGCTGTATTTTTAGGTTTTATTGGAATGTTATTAATAGTTCAACCGGCTTTTATTGATTTAAATTACTACTATATTACTCCAATAATTTTTTGTATTTTTTTCGCCTGTGTAGCAATTAGCGTTCGTTCTTTATCAAAAACAGAACCTAATTATACCATTGCTTTTTATTTTACTTTTCTCTGTACCTTACTTGGCTTTGGCTCAATATTTTTTGTAGAGTGGAAAATGCCAACACTTATAGATTTTGTGATTTTTATTATAATGGGTTTATGTGGAAGTATTGCAAATCTTCTTTTAACCCAGAGCTATAGATTAACTGAAGCTTCATTAGTTACACCAATTAAATATTTAAGTTTAGTTTTCGCAATTATATTTGGATTTTTAATTTGGAATGAAGTTCCTAAGATTTTAACTTTATTTGGAGCTTTATTGGTCATTGCAAGTTCTTTAATAATATTTGTAAGGGAAACTCAACTTAAAAAACAAATAGTTAATCCTAGGACATGAATAAACCAAATTATTGGAATAAGGCAAAAATCATTTTGTCTAAAAGAGATAAAGTTATGAAAAAATTAATTGATAATTATAAAGACGGAACTCTGGTTACGAGAAATGATGTTTTTTTTTCGTTATGTAAAAGTATTATAGGACAACAAATAAGTGTTGCTGCAGCTAATTCTGTTTTTTCTAAATTTGAAAAAAGTTGCAAAGGAAAAATTAATGCTAAAAATGTAAATAAATTATCAGTACAAACTTTAAAAAGATGTGGACTTAGTAGACAGAAAGTTAGAGGTATCAAAGAATTAGCAATAAAGATTATCAATAAACAATTCAACCCTCAGCTAATTAAAAAAATGAGTGATGAGGAGGCAATCGAGTATTTATCAGACCTAAGACAAATTGGTAGATGGTCTGCAGAAATGATTTTACTTTTTACTTTTAATAGATCGAATATTTGGCCATTACAGGATATAGGTTTGTTAAGGGCAATATCAAATAATTACAATAAAAAATATTTTCCTCCTAAGACTTTTTTAAATAAGCTTTATAAGAGATTTTCACCTTATTGCTCTGTAGCTACTTGGTATTTATGGCGGTCAATAGATGATGAACCAATTCAATATTAAATTCCTTCAACAATTTGAAATTGACGATCTGCATGTCCTTCGAGTATCGCATGAGCCTCTTGATATTCTTTTGACTGATAAAAAGTATTAGCTTGTTTATATGACGTGAACTCAATTACTACTGTTCTAGGAGATTTTTCACCTTCATTAGATTTTGCTCTTCCCCCTCTGATAAGAAATTTTCCTCGAAAATTTTCAACTGCTGCTCTAGCCTTAACTGCATATTCTTTTAGCTTTCCTTGATTGCTTATATTTTTATAAACACAAACTACGTATCCTTTCATTTACAACTCCTTCAAAATAAATTAGTTTTCTTCATGGCTGATAAACTTATCATAGACTGGAAAGAATATAATCTAATAGTTGAAAAGTTAGCTTTACAAATCCATAACAGCGGTTTTAAACCAGATTTACTTATTGGAATAGCTCGAGGGGGTCTACCAATAATAGATGTGCTAAGTCGAATTTTTAAGTTAAAGTGTGCTTACTTAGCAGTAGAGTCTTATTCTGGTAAAGGAATAGAAGATCAACAAGGGTCATTAGTATTCTCACGTGAAATGAGTTCCACAGTTCAAGATATGAAAGGAAATATCCTTTTATGTGATGATTTATCAGACACTGGAGTAACCTTGAATAAAAGTATTGATTGGCTAAAAAAATATCCACCACTTGAAGGAAAAATTAAGACTATAAAGACGGCTGTACTTTGGAAAAAAAAAGACTCTACATTTGAGCCAAATTTTTGTGCACAAAAATTAAAAAGCAATCCTTGGATAGTGCAACCTTTTGAGCGTTATGAAGAAATAAGAATTGATGATTTATTAAAAAAACATAAGAATTAAGGGCCAGTTAAAACTGGCCCTAAAATCATTAAGCAACGTAAAAACTAATCACACTTAATATTGCTATAACCCAAATCGCAGGCGAAGTTTTTGTAAACTTTCCTGAAAGAATTTTGATTAAAGCATAAGAAATAAATGCTAATGCAATACCATTGCTAATACTATAAGTAAGAGGCATTGTGATCATAGCAAGGACAGCGGGCCCAGACTCTGAGATGTCGTCCCACTCGATATTTGTTATATTTCTTACAAAAAGAATTGCTACATAAAGTAAAGCAGCACCGTCAATTTCTTTCGGTAAACTCGTAGCTAAAGGTGAAAAGAATAGACAAGCTAAAAATAAAACTCCAATAACTAATGAAGTCATTCCAGTTCTTCCACCAGCTTTTACGCCTGCACCAGACTCTACATAACTTGTGACTGTAGTTGTTCCCATTAAAGCTCCAGCAACGGTGCCTACACTGTCAGAAAGCATTGCTTTGTTAATGTCTTTTACTCTTCCTTGTTTATCAACTTTTCCTGCAACATTAGCAACAGAAGTTAATGTTCCAGCTGTATCAAAAAAATCAATAAATAATAAAGTAAATATTACTGTCGACATTCCTGCAGTAAAAGCAGCTGTTAGATCAAATTCAAACAAATAAGTCATTGGAGGAATAGATCCTACAACCCCATTAAATTTTGCTAAACCAGTTGCCCAAGCTATTACACTAAAAACCAAGATACCAATTATTATGTTACCTTTGACCTTCATTTTTTCTAAAACGATCATGACTACAAAGGCCAAACAACCTAATAGCACAAGTGGATTTTTTATATCACCAAGAGTAACAAGCGTGACAGGATGATCTCCTACAACTCCCATTATTTCTAATCCAATTATAGCTAAAAATAAACCAATTCCTGCACCTATCCCAAGTTTCAAACTTTTTGGAATTGAATTAATTAACCATGCTCTAATTGGCGTAAGCGAAATAATTAAAAATAATACACCAGCTACTAAAACTGCTCCGAGCGCAGCTTGAGGGGTGTATCCCATCCCTGCCACAACACCAAAAGCAACGAAAGCGTTTATCCCCATTCCCGGCGCCAATCCGATTGGCCAAGTTTTTCCATAAAATGCCATTATGAAACATGCTATTGACGTTGCTAAAATTGTTGCTGTAAAGACAGCTCCAAAGTCAAAAAAACCTTTCTCTGGACCAGCGAATTCACCAGACAAGATGAAAGGATTTAAAAACATTATATATGCCATGGTAAGAAAAGTAGTTACCCCAGCTATTACTTCGGTTTTAAAATTTGTTTTATGTTTTTTATATTCAAAATATTTTTCCATCATAGACAAACCTCCATTTGCTCTTGAATACTCTAATTCATAAATAAAATCCCTTTAAAAATGGCTTTTTCTCCCATTTTACAACCTAGAGGTAATATTTCTGTTTATAAGTTTTAGGTGTACTATTAATAACGTAATGAAAAAATTTAAGGTCATAATTTTAATATTTTCACTTTCAATTTTTTTATTAGCCTGCCAAACAGTAACAGATAAAATTAATGAAAAAACTGCTTTAGAAGAGCAAGAATTAAATAAATGGCTGAATAAAAACGAAACAGAATTGAAAGCAGCTTATGGTCAACCAAATAAAATACAATTTTCTAACTCCAAAAATAGATTTTACATCTATAACAGTTTAAAATTTAAGATTAAGTGTGAAAGAAAATTTGAAATAAGCCCAAACAACAAGGTAGTTGGTTTTTCAAGTAAAAATTGTTTTTGAGTATTATTAAACTAGAATTTTAGCAGTTTTTAAAATAAAACTATATTCTTCAGATAATTCTTTGATTGCATTATCTCTTCCACTCATGCCACCGTGACCAGCAGCTTCCATCTTGCATTTTAGTAACTGAATATTATCATCACTTTTCAAATCTCTTAGTTTAGCGATATATTTCACAGGCTCAGAATATAGAACCCTGTTATCAAATAAAGAAGTTGTTACTAGCATAGCAGGATAATGTTGATTAGTTAAATTATTATAAGGAGAGTAAGATAGAATGTATTGAAAATATTCTTTACTCTTAATTGGATTACCCCACAATTCCCATTCAGCTGGAGTGAGTGGGAGATTTTCATTTAACATAGTGGTCATAGTGTCAACAAAAGGAACTAGTAATAACATAGAAAAAAAAAGATCTGGGGCCATATTAGCTAACGCTCCACCTGTGAGGCCTCCAGCTGAACCACCATAAAAACAAATTCCACCTTTAAAAGTGTATCTTTGTTCAATAAGATGATTTGCACAAGCAATGTAATCTAAAAAAGTATTTTTCTTCAATTTCAATTTTCCTTCTTCATGCCAGGCATCACCGAGATCGCCTCCACCTCTAATATGAGCAATTGCAAAAGTAATTCCCCTATCCACTAAACAAAACCTGGATGCGCTAAAAGTTGTATCAATGCTATGTTTGTATGCACCATACGCATAAAGCAAAATTTTAGAATTACCATCTTGCTTGGACGTCTTTAATCTTAATAAACTTATTGGAATCATTCTGCCATCATGTGATTTAGCTTTAATTCGCTCCACAATATATTTTTTTGGATCATGTCCTGAGGGGATGAGTACTTCTTTAACAAGTTTCTTTTCTTTGGTTAAGATATCATATTCGTAAATTCTTCCAGGACTTGCTAGACTTTCCCAACTAACTCTAATTTTTGAAGTACTAGTATCTTTTTGCATTAATGAAAGTCCTGGGGAGCCAATTGGTTCATCTGAAATTTTAATTTCTTCTTCAATATTTGATTTAATATTTCTTACAAAAATTTTTTGAATAGCGTCCGACTTTTCACTTCTTAAAATATAATCGTCTAAAAATTCAAGACCACCAATAACAGTCTCTTTTTTTGATGGTATAAAATTTTCTAAATTTTTAATATTGTTAATTTTACATCTAAGTATCTTATAGTCCCTAGCATTTTCATTTGTGTGTACATAAAAATATTCTTTCCATGAGTCAATTGAATACCTAATATCCTTTTGTCTTTTTTTGAATAAAACTGGTTTTATATCTTTAGAGTCGGATAAGAAAAAATATTCCTCGGTAGTTATATGATCAGAAGTAGAAATTATAAAAAATTTTTCATCAGACGATAAACTTATGTTGCAAGTAAACGTATCATCTTTCTCTTCATAAATTAATTCATCATTGTTTACAGGTGTGCCAATTATATGTTTAAAAATTTGTCTAGGCCTGTGAAATTTATCTAATTTTGAATAAAAAAAACTTTTGCTATCTAAAGACCAAGTAATATTTCCACTCGTGTTTTCAATTACGTCTTTTTCATTTATATTATTCTCCAGATTTCTTAAATATATTGTGTAATATTCAGATCCTTTTAAATCTAGTGAATATGCTAATAATTTATCAGAATGAGATACACTCACACTTCCAATTCCAAAATATTCTGAACCAGATTTTTTTTTCTCCAGATCACCATCAAAATAAATTTCCTCTGGTTTCGAAGCATCTATCACTTGTCTAATCTTCTTGCCGTAATTGCCTTTTGCATCAGTTTTAATCCAGTAAAAATATTTTTTATCCTTAAATTTTAAAGATGTGTCATCTAATTTTATTTTAGATTTTATTTCTTCAAAAATTTTTTTTTGAAAATTTTTTACATCTTTAAAGTAATCCTCTGTAAAAGAATTATTTTTTTCGATGTAATCTTTAACATCTGGTAATAATTTGTTTGAATCTTTTAGAACATCTAGAATATTTGGTTGATCCACCCAAGCATAATTATCCTCGATAGATATATCGTGGTACTTTTTTTCGTTCTTAATCTTTTTGAGTTTTGGTATATTCATAATAGAAAATTATATGAATTTACTTTTAATCGGAATAATCATTTTTGTCATTGTTTATTTGTTCTTAAATTGGTTCGCTAGAACAAGCTCAAAAAAAATTGCGTCTTCTATTAAAAAATTCCTAGTATATTTGTCTTTATTAATTGCAACAATTTTTACAATAGGTGGAAAATTTTTATTTTCGCTACCTTTCTTGTTTGTAATTTTGAGTGGCCTTAAAATAAAAGGATTAACAGTCTTGCAAATGATTCAATTATGGAGACTAATTAAGTTTTTAAAAAATTCAGGAAAATTTAGTCAAGGAAACTTTAATCAACCTAAAGGATCTTCAAGTGTTTCGATTAATGAAGCTTATAAGCTATTAGGATTAAAACAAGGCTGTTCAAAAGAGGAGGTTCTTAGAACAGCAAAAAAATTACAACAAAAAATACATCCAGACATGAATAGAGATATCAAGACAGAGAGATTATCTCAACTAGTTAATGAAGCAACTGAAAAAATAATTAGAACAGATTTTAGCTAACCAATTAATTTTAAAGAAGTATTAAGAACACTGGTAAAAGAAATCTTATCTTTACCTAGAGTATCATGTGTTGTTGTGCCTTTGACAATTCCTTCTGGCTCAATTGTAAACATTCTTTTACTATATGAACCATATGCTGCAACCGGGGAGTCGCAAAATATTGTCAGGGCTTTTGTATTTAAAGCTACAGACATGTGAGCCCACCCGGTGTCATTACCTATATAAAGATCACAGTTAGAAATATATTTAAAAGTTTCTTTGATTGTCATTGTCTCGAATGATAAAACCTCTTTTCTAACAAATGAATTCTTAAACGCATTAATTAGATCTATATCATTCTTGCCACCTGCTAAATAAAATTTACACTTCATTTTTTTGTTTAGCTCCTCAGCTAATTTTATATAGTTTGAGATGTCCCATCTCTTGGTAGGTCCCGATGCACTTATTCCAAGACAAATATGTTTAAAAGATCTATCTAAATTAATATCGTTTTTTTTAATTATTAAACTTGGCTCTGTACTAACTATATTTCCAGTTATATTTTGTGTAAAAATTTTTGCAGAGTGGACAATATTATCTTTCTTTAAAAATAGAGGGTATTGGTTTATAGATTTTATTCCTGCAAGTCGTGCGATAATATTATATCTCAGAGAAGAATTGAAAATAAAAATTTTATCAAATTTTTTATTTTTTAATATATTAGATAGTTTAAAAATACCTTTCACACCATCCATATTTTTCTCAAGTGTAATTATTTCATTTATGTGCTCATCATCTTCAAAAAGTTCTTTTGCTCTCGAATTAGATTTTGCAAGTAAAGAAATCTTACTTTTAAATTTTTGTGCAATAGCATGTAGATAAGGTATAAAAATAATTTGGTCTCCAAGTCCTTTTCTTACGTTAATGCACAATATTTTCATACTTGATTTACACTATATAACTTAGATAGAATAAATTAGGTAAGATTATGATTAATAGAGGAATATATTCAGCCACATGTAGTATTTTAAACGATGATTATTCGTTAAATGTAGAAGCCACTATAAATCATGCTGCTTCCTCGATAAAAAATGGATTACATGGGGCAATATTTTTTGGCTCTACCGGACAAAGTCAATTGATAGATCTTAATTGTAAAAAGAATTTAATCTCTAAAATTGCGACTCATAAACTTAAAAAACAATTTTTTTTAGGCACAGGGTGTAATTCTTTAAAAGAAACTTTAGATCTAGTCAGATATGCTTTTGAATATGATTTTAGAGATTTTTTAATAATGCCTCCAGCATATTATAAGGGTAATACTGAAGAGGGTGTATACAATTTCTATAAATATATAATAACAAACGTTCCTAAGATAAAAATTATTTTATATAATTTTGAAAAACTTTCTTCATTTTTATTTACCCCTGAGTTTGTAAAAAAATTAGTAGAAAATTTCCCAAAAAATATAGTAGGTGTAAAAGACTCTAGTTACAATCTTTTTGATAAATTAAAAATTAAAAATTTTTTAATTTTTCCTGGAACAGAGACGAAACTTTTACAAGGGCTTGAATTGGGTTGCGCAGGTACTATATCCGCAATAACACAAGTTACTCATTCATTAGCGAGAAAAGTATTTGATGACTTTGAGAACAAAAACAAACAAACATATAATGAAAAATTAATTGCAGTCCGGAAAATATTTGATCAATACAATCTTATCTCAGCATTACACAGCTATTTCTCATTAGAAAACAATAATTTTGAAATAATTTTACCTCCATTAGTGTTATTAAGTACCAACGATAAAAAAGATCTAATAAAAAAATTAGAAAATTTAAAATTTAAGATTAATAAAAATATTGCAGCTTAAAAATGATATTGGCAAAAGTTTTTTCAAACATATATAAAGAAAACGGAATTATTTTGATCGATGCACAGGGCCAAAAATATATTTGTGGCAATCCTCGCAGAGATAATCCAGTTACAATAAAATTACTCAAAGATAATTTGAAATGGAAACTAGTTTTAGATCCGGAGATAGAATTTCCAGAAGCTTATATGAGAAATGAAATCATTATAGAAAATGCCTCTTTAAAAGATTTTTTAATGGATTTAGTAAAAAATCTTGGAAGAAAAGAGGTGACTTCAGCAAGCTATATTTCAAAAAGAATGTTTCAAATGTGGAGATACTTATCTAATTTCAATTTACCAGGTAAATCAAGAAAAAATGCAGAGCACCATTATGATATCGGTGGAGAGAAAGGGGAAAAACTTTATGATATTTTTTTAGATAGAAAACATAGATTGTATTCATGTGCTTATTGGAAAGATGATACAAAAACGTTAGAGGAAGCACAACAAAACAAAATTGATCATATTTTAAAAAAATTGAATATAAAAAAAGGTCAAAAAATATTAGAGGTTGGATGTGGATGGGGTGGCATGGCGTTTGAAATAGCAAAACAAAAGGATTGTGAGGTAACAGGTATCTCTCTAAGTAAAAATCAAATAAATTTTTGTAATAAAAAAGCGAAAGAGCTGGGTCTTGATAATCAAGTAAATTTTGAATTAGCGGACTACAGAGAAATAAAAGGTCAATATGATAGGATATACTCAGTTGGTATGTTCGAACATGTTGGAAAAAAATTCTATAAAATATTTTTTGAGTCTATGAACAGCCTCCTTAAAGAAAATGGAATATTTTTGTTACACACAATAGGTGTTGTCGATAAACCTTCTCCACCAAATAAGTTTATAAATAAGTATATATTTCCAGGAGGAACCTGCCCCTCTTTTAGCCAAATTATAAAACCTCTTGAAAAAACAGGACTAATTGTTTCAGATACGGAAACATTAATTAGACATTACGATAAAACATTAGAAAGTTGGTTAGAGAGATTTTTATTAAAAAAAAGAGAAGTAAAAGATCTATTTGATGAAAAATTTGTAAAAATGTGGGAATTCTATTTTGCTAGTTGTGCAGCAGCTTTTAGATATAAGGATCTTGCAGTTTTTCAATTACAAATTGTGAAGAATTTTCAATCAGCGCACCGTACAAGAGACTATATATATTCATAAAACCTGGTATTTAATTAAATACAGGTATGAAAAAAAAGAAAAGAAATTTAAAAAAAAAATCAATCAAAAAAAGAAGAAAGAAGTTTTTTTCCAAAAAAAACAACAAAAGAAAAACCCTCAAAAAATATAGAGGAATAAAAAAATTTAAAAAAAAAGGAAGCAAGAAAAAGAAAAAGAAAACTCTAAGAAAAAACAAAAAATCAAAAACTAAATTTATAGTATCGAGTTTAATAAGTTTTCAAGAAAAAATAAAATCTTCATTTAGAATCAATATAAATATTGATCGATCTCTTCAAAATTTTTTTCAAGGAATATCAAATAAGATTATAGAAATAAAAAAAGTCATACAAGAAGAAAAACAGAGACAAAAACTTATAAAAATAAAAGCAATGGAAAGAGAAAAAAAAGAAATTCAAAAGATGATTAAGATTCAAAAACAAAATGAGTTAAAAGCAAAAGAGCAAGAACTCAAAGATGAAATATTAATTGGAAAAGAAAGAAAAAGAGAGTTACAAAAATTTATAAGATTAGAACAGGCTGAAGTTAGAAAAGAACAAGCAGATAAACAAAAAAGATTTCTAGAGCAAATTAAACTTGAGAAAAGAATAGAGGGTTTCAGAAAGCGAGAAGCTTTAGAAATTAAAAATCTAGAAAAATTTGTTCTAGGTCAACAAAGAGAGTCTTACGAAGAAGTTCAACAACGAATTGATAAGATAAAATTAAAATATCAGGCATTAAGAGATCAAAAAATAAGAGAAAGAGTAGAGCAACTTGGTGTAAAAGTTGAAGCTAGTGACGATAGAGCGATATTACTTGAAAAAGAGAGAGTATATAATTTAGAACGACAAAAAATAGAGTTTGCTCTAGAAAGTTTTTTTAGATCCGCTCACAGCTTATGTTTTCAAATTAATAAAAGATATATACCAAAATATTTAAGCATAATGAGAGTAATCGACAAACGTTTTGAAACTGGTGAAATTTTTATCAAATGGGATGACTCTTCAGACGATGAGTGGCTAATCTTAATTTATATCAAAGACAATTCACCGGATAAAGGAATAGTTATTGAGGATAAAACGAATCCTGAAAAAAATATGTCCTATGAATTTAAATCTACTGAAATATTTAAAGCTTCAGATATAATGGTAGATTCATTAACAAAGCTTTTAGACAGAGAGAGAAATAAAAGAAAAGCTAGTTAATCAAATCTTCTAATTTTTTTAATTCACCAATTTTAAAAAGTATTGCGTCGTCTTTCTTAAAACCAAAATCATTTGCATTTTCTTTAAATCTTTTTGGAGGCTCCATTATTGGCTCTAAAGATAAAACAACTGTACCCCAATGCATACCAACAACTTTTTTGCTATTCAAATCTTTAGCAATCTGTAAAGCTTCCTCTGGGTTTGTATGGTAAACAGATTTATCTTTCTCTGGCATAATCGGGAAAAAATTATATGCACCTATATTGATAAAACTTAAGTCTATCGAGCCATATCTTTTTCCTAAATCTTTATAAATATTTCCGTAACCAGTATCGCAAGCAAATAAAATCTTTTTATTCTTATATTCAATTAAAAAACTCCCCCATAAAGTTTTATTGGTATCCCATAAACTTCTCTTGGACCAGTGAACAGCAGGCAACAGCGTTATCTTGAGGTCTTTGTTAACTTGAATCTTTTTATACCAGTCAAGTTCGTTTACATCTTTATAATTTTTAAAATATTTTCCTAACTTTAAAGGAAGAAGGACTTTTGCATCTTTATAGGGAAAGTTCCTAATAGTTTGCATATCTTGATGATCATAATGATTATGAGTTAATAAAAATAAATTTATAGGGGGTATTTCTTGCAAATCTAAAGCAGGTGGAACATATCTTTTAGGTCCAAAGATTAAAGGGCCAGTATTTTTCGAAAAAACTGGATCAGTTATAATTGTTGTGTCTCCTAATTTGATTATAAAAGTTGCATGACCGACCCATAAAATATAATCATTTTTTTGATTTTCTTTTAGATCACCTAAAATCTTGTCTTTCTTTACGATATGATCATCAGGAAATTCAATTTTTATTTTTTTTCTTTCCTCATTGAATATTTTGTATGACCACTTTATATTTGGATTTCTTTCAGGCGAACCCTCAGGATTTCTAAAAGTGCCATCAGGCAAATGATGAAAAGGTTTTTCCATAGCTAATAAATTTACCTTAAAAATTAATATTAAAACGATGGATAATAAAATTTTTTGCATGACGTTTACTAGTGTTTTTTTCTAGTTTCGTCATTAATTTTGTTGCCAAATTCTTTTATTTTATCCCATTCACTTAATTTATCTTTTTTTTCAGCTTTATAAGACATAAATAATGGGAAAATGATCAAAGCAAAAACTATCAATATACAGATCACAATAAGGGGCACAGGAAATTCCATACCCCTTATTATCATAGAAAAGTAATTTTAAAAATTAATTTAACTATCTAAACAGTTTAATTTGTTTATTCTTTTGTCAAAGTCTTTCAACGCATCTCTGCTAACGAACCAGACGAAAGATTTTTCCTGTAATTGGTTTACGTCAGAAGCAGTACATCGTTGACCAAATTTTACCTTTGCCAAGTTTCCTCCAGTACAATTAGTTAACATCAAGAATAAAGTTAAAATTGATAATATTTTCATAATCTAAAAAATACAAAAAAAGTATGTGTTTTGATTGGTAAAAATTAGTCAAAAAAAAGAAATGAAAACTCTATTGTTTTTATGTATAAAATTGTTAAACTAATTTGTGAAAATCAATAAACAAAATAACAAAGTAGCGATCATAATGGGGTCACAATCTGACTATTCTGTTATGAAAGATTGTGAAAAAATTCTTAAATTTTTAAGAATTAGATACCAAGTTTTAATTGTAAGCGCTCATAGAACACCTGAAAGAATGTTCGAGTTCGCTAATTCAGCAGCAAAAAATGGCTTTAGTGTAATTATAGCAGGCGCCGGTGGTTCAGCACATTTACCCGGAATGGTGGCGTCTTTATCAAGCCTGCCGGTAATTGGGGTGCCAATAGAGTCAAAAAAACTCAAGGGTTTAGATAGTTTATTATCAATTGTACAAATGCCAAAAGGATGTCCAGTAGCTACTATGGCTATTAATGGTTCTTTCAACGCAGGATTACTTGCAGCATCTATAATTGGCAATTTTGATGATAAAATTAAATCTAACTTAGAAAAATGGAAGCGCCAGCAAACTCAATCGATTAAAAAAAAACCCAAATATTAAATGTCAATTAGTACCCTAGGAATTATTGGTTCAGGTCAACTAGGATCGTTATTATGCCAGGCTGCAAAAAAACTTAAGATTAAAACAGTTGTTATTTCTGACGATGAACAAGGCCCAGCTCAAAATCATGCAGATGAATTTATTTATTCTAAATATGATAATAAAGATAAAATTGAAGAATTTAAAAGCAAGGTTGACGTTGTTACTTATGAGTTTGAAAATATTCCATTAAATATATTAAAAGAAATAGACAGTAAAATAAAAGTTTACCCTAAACCTGATATTAATCAGATAATTCAGAACAGAAAACTTGAAAAAGCTTTTGTCAATAGTTTAGGCATAAAAACTACAAATTGGGCATTCATTAGATCTACTGATGATATAAAACAAAACGAGAAATTATTACCCGGTTTTCTAAAAACAAATACTCTAGGCTATGATGGTCATGGTCAATTTATTTTAAATTCAATAATAGATGTAAAAAAAGATTGGAGATTTAGGGATGAGTATATATTAGAAAAAAAAGTGATTTTAAAAAAAGAAATTTCAGTAATAACTACAAGATTTAAAGATGGAGAAATTTATACATATGAGCCTATTGAAAATGTTCATAAGGACCAAATTTTAAGATACTCTAAAATTCCAGCTGATATAGAAAAAAATATTTATAAAAAAGCTCAAGATAGCGCCAAATTAATTGCTAATAGATTAGATTATGTCGGGACAATGTGCGTTGAGTACTTTATAGATCAAGATGAAAACTTACTTGTAAACGAAATTGCTCCTAGAGTTCACAACTCAGGTCATTTAACGATTAATGCATTTAATGTGAGTCAATTTGAAAATCATATTCGAGCAGTTTGTGGATTAAAGAGGGAAGAAGTTAGAAAGTTAGCTGATGCTGAAATGAATAATATTTTAGGAGGAGAAATTGAAAATTTTAGAAAACGTTCTTTCGATTCTAATGAATTTTTTTTTGATTACGAAAAAAAAGTTATTAAAGAAAAAAGAAAGATGGGTCATTTAACCATCTTAAAAAAATAATTTTATTTAATCGTAATGCGGTACATAGTCCTACTGCAATTTTTTATTTCGCTAGCTTTATGCATAACACTTAGATTATCCCAAAGAACTAAATCACCTTTGGACCATTTATATGAGAAGATAAATTCATCTCTATTAACATGATTTATTAAATATTCTTTAATTTTTTCTTCTTCATCTCTTTCAACATTTTTTATTTTCATAAGATGTCCTGGCGATACATACAGAGTCTTTTGTCCATTTACTTGCTGCACAATAGAATGTTCAGCTTCCATTATCTTAGCAGAAGTTATTCCAGATCTTTTTTCAAGTTCTAGCCTAGTTTTGCTTATTGGACCAGCAGATGAAAAAACACCCTTAGCATGTTTAATTTTTTGTTTTATTTCTTCAGGAAGTTTATTGTAAGCGTTAAAGCCAGATGAAAAAATTGTATTTCCCTGATCTTTAGGTATTTCCACACCCATGAGCATCGTATATCTTGGCCTGTCTTTTTTTAAATATGAGGTATCTTGATGAAGAAATGATCCTCCAAAGGCCAAACTCTTATCAGAGGGTTTTCGTTCCAAAACATTTATAAAAGGAAAATTTTCTAATCCTTTTAATCTTGGGTACTCTACAAGTTGACCAATAGATTTTGCAAACATTTGATAGGTATGAGGATCTAAATTTTGTTGTTTTATAAAAATAACACCATATTTATTTAAAATATTTTTTATTTGATTTGTTAATTCCTTGTTCAACTGATTTAAGTTGATACCATTGATATAAGCACCAACATTATTTTCACCAGGAGTAATGGAAATCGAATTCATTTAATTTAAAGGTTTTGTTATAGAAGGATCATTATTTACAGGGTTGTTAACATCTTTTGAAATTTCATGAAACTTTAAATTTGGTGGCTTAATGGAGTTCAGTATTTCCATAGCATCTTTTTTGATATTCAAATAATTATTTATTTGGCTTTGATTTAAAATCATTGGTTCTCTATGATGAATAGAACTGATATTTTCGGTAGCTTCTCGAGTAATTATGCAAAACTGGTTATTTTGGTGTATACCTGCAAAAAACATGATTTCATGATTTTCCTTTGAAAAATAATAAGGAGTTTTTGTTTTATCCTCTCTCTTCCACTCATAGTAACCATCAGCTGGAATGATGCATCTAGATTTTTGAATTAAACTTTTAAAAGTAACTTTTTCCATAAGAGTTTCTTTCCTTGCATTTATAAGAGGCGAAAATTTTTCTAATTTTTTAGACCAGCTTGGCACTATACCCCATTCGCAAAGCTCTAAAGCTTTACCATTGGTATAGGATTTTATAATAGGTAACTTTTGAGTAGGATGAGCATTATAATTTTCTGAATCTTCTACTTTGATATTTGTTTTGACAAGAGTACTAGTTTTAGTAACTGGCTTAGTAATTTTATAACGGCCGCACATTGTTTTTTTTCTTTTCTTTTTTTAATCTTCTTTTTTCTTTAAGACTAAGTTTAGCTTTTTTCATTAAACTAGAGTCTTTAAAACTTTTACCACTATATCTTTTTGACATAATTATAATTTATGAACTAACTTTCTCACTTTTTCCATGTGATTTCTAAATTTATCATGAGACATACCAGGCAGAACTTCATAAAATCTTATGTATGTTGTCTTCATTCCACCTAATTTTAAAACCCCAGCTTTAATTCTTCTAAATGGAATATTTTGAAACCAGGTCTGAATTGAAAACCAGTTTCCTCCGTAAGTCATTGACATTATAGCAACTTTATTTTTCATTACACCAGCCACAGGATAGCCCCAGTTTCCCACCAATCGTTTAAAAGAAAAAAACCATTTAGGAGCAAGAGTCAGATCAATCCAATTTTCTAAAATTGCAGTTGCTCTAAGGTTATAACATGGTGAAATCATAAATAAAATATCGCTTTGCTCTAATCTTCTTCTATAATCAAGAACTTGTTTACTTGGAGCTGATCCATCATAAAATGGAATTGGTTTTTCATCATGTAAATTTATTAAATCAACCTTGTGACCTATCTTTCTTGCTTCCGTACAAAATGTATCTCTAATTTCTTGGTTGAAGCAATTTTGAGTATTATGATGACCGTAAACTACAAAAATTTTTTTTGACATTCTATTCTTTTATATTTTTATTTTCATCTTTCCAAAAAAAATATATTCCAGTTCCCACTCCAACTGAAATAGCTGAGACCCAAATCGCCGCCTCTAGTTCGCTGAATAAAACTAAACCACCAAACACTATTATAATTAAACCTAATACTTTATTATCCATTTAAAAGCCTATTGACAGAACATACAACTTCATAATAAAGTTCAATTGTCCATATGTCATGGAAAAAAAGACACAGCATTCGACATGCTGGACTCTATAAGGGTTGCAAAGTCGGTTGAAAGAAAGGAGATGTGATGGATAGATTTTCACGTTTACTAGGCAAGTTCAGCCGAGAGAAAATAGAGGCAAGCTTACGAAGTAAACTTAATAAATCTGTGAAGGCGCCTGAAGTGAATGGAAATGGAACAAGTGGATATTTAATTAAAGAAGGTAAAAACGCAGGCACAGTGCTTAAACACTTAAAAACAGATAAAAACAAACTTTAATCTTTATAGAGAGGGGTTTCAAAACCCCTCTCAAATCTTTAATAGTCTCGCAGATGGAAAAACAAAATTTTTATGATCTTAACTTTGATCAGCTCAAATCATTCTTAATTGAAAAAGGAGAAGTGGAGCCAAAAAAAGCTAAGATGAGATCTCAGCAACTTTTTAATGCAGTTTATAAAAAAAATATTAAAAGTTTTGATGAACTTACAACATTTGGATCTGAACTTAGAAACAAGATCAAAGATTTGATTAGTTTAGAAAAACCAAAAATTATAGATGTTCAGAAGTCTAAGGACGGAACTATTAAATTTCTTTTAGAACTCAAAGACAAAAGAAATGTCGAAACAGTTCTTATTCCTGATAAATCTCAAAGTAGATATACAATTTGTTTGTCAGTATCAGTAGGCTGCTATCTCTCTTGTGAATTTTGCGCGACAGCTCAAATTTCTAAAAAGCTAGTGAGAAATTTATCACCAGGAGAAATAATCTCACAAATAATTTTAAGTAAAGATTACATTGATGATTGGTCGACACAGAAAAAAATTACCAATCAAGTGTTGATGGGTGAAGGTTCTCCATTTTTAAATTTAGATAATGTTAAAGTAGCAATAGATAACTCAAAAAATAAAGATGGCTTAGAGTACGGAAGAACTAGGATCACAGTAAGCACTGTAGGAGTTGGAATTAAAAAAAACAATTTAGATGCTATTGAATGGGCTGCAAATGAATTAGACGTTTATCTTGCATGGAGCTTACATAGTTCGATCCCAAAACATAGATCTGAGATAATGCCTATCAACGAAAAATACTCTATAAATTCTTTAATACCTCAATTAAAAAAATATTATGATAAAACAAAGCTACCTATCTTCATTGAATGGATTTGCCTAGAAGAAAACATGACCGAAGAGCACGCCAAAGAATTAGTGAAGATAATGAAAAAAGTTCCATCAAAATTAAATCTAATTGAATTTAATCCACTTGCAAATAAAGATTTTAAACCTGCTACACAAGACAACATAGATAAGTTTTCAAAAATTATACAAG
>MDSV01166792.1_pt1 | contig 17778 bp, 7 predicted proteins | sample 810851 | NCBI WGS metagenome assembly MDSV01 (sample SAMN05326640, study PRJNA326480) | marine metagenome | isolation source: seawater | place: Atlantic Ocean: North East | collected 2012 | reverse complement strand
TATCTAGGTCTATTGGACGCATGACACCAAACCATTTTAGGACTTTTTGGCCTATGCCTGGCACATCCACATGTATGATATAAACACCACCAGCGATAGGCACGTTTCTTTGATTCTTTAAGTCCCAATCCACGAATGTAAGTGGGTCTGTCTTGTAGAATTGTCTGACGAGTGTTCCACTGAGGTTATAAATACTCACCGTACACACCTCTGGCAAATTCGTAATCTTCACGCGATTGTCGAGCTTGCTTGTTTCGTATTTGCTGTACGCGTAATACGGATTTGGCACGACCCCTATCACATCAAGGATGCTCGTGAGGGTGCTTTCATTATCTGTAACCGTTGCCACCGATTTCGTAGAGAAGGTGTAGAGCGGGTTCCAGTTGTTGTCCGCTTGACTTGTTTCAGAAACATCAGCGATCAAAGGCGAGTACTTTTCATATGCCTTGGAGATCCTTAGTTTCACACGTGCTTTACTAGGGATAAGTCCGTCTTCAACGGAAAGCATCGGGAAATCATCATTCGAGAGAGAAGATCCGACCCATGTACATGCTCTGAAGACTCTTCTGACGTTCGTTGTAGAGTTGTCTGCCTCTAAGTTGTTATACAGATATGTTCCTGCATCATACGAAGGCATACGGTTAGAAGAACCTTCCTCAAATTGAGAGTTCTTGAAGACGTAAATCCAATGCTGTCCCCCTGCGTATACAGCGCCTCCTTGGCCTCCTCCTCCGCTATAGATTCTCGCAGAAGGGTTGAAAATCATATCGTTTCCATTGTCTGCGCCCAACCAAGAATCCTCTCCGAATGCCATGTTGAGGCGTTCTCCCGTACCCACGTCAATCGCATATCCGGGGAACCAACTCATCCCCACCGGTTGCCCCCCACTGGGGTTCGCCTCAGAAGCGTTGTAACCTTGGTCGCCAGGCTGACGTCCTTTCTTATCTACAGATGCATGACGACGTAGTCGCATCTTCTCAGGATCATCACCGTCATAGGCCTTTTGAGCAAGCGCCTCAACAGGTTGCATCTCAAGAACAGGACAACGCGTCCAAAGCGTTCTGTCGCTCGTAAAGACAACATCCACATTGTTCAACCCACTGATCCCAGAGAAAGGACTGAGGTCACCCTCGAGGCCTTTTATCGTAGGTGCAATGTTCGGTATCTGAACGGTTTCTCCGGTTAACAGGGTCACGTCATCTGTGAAACTCACAAGACAGTATGGTGACCAAGTACCGCCGAGAATGCCCTCGTACTTCTCATCCTCATCAAGCGGATTGCCCGCCTTAATGTCGTTATATACAACCTCTTCCTCGGATTCAGTATCTCCTTCCTGTGTTCCAGCACGGATCCAGTTCAGCAGATCAAATCCCTCAGAGTCAGGGATCCCTAACAACCATGGTGCTGAAGGATTGTCAAACACAATAGATGATGTCAATGGTTCTGAAAAGTTTCCACTGTTGGGATACTGATACTGATGAAGTGTAATACTTAGTCCCCAGTCTAAAAGAAGCTCCTCATTTAGAATGTTAAGTGCTTTTGTAGAAGTGCGTATCGATTTAAGCGAATCTCCAGTCTCTTCAAGAAGTGTTTTATTCGTGAGGATCCAATGGGACTCGTCCGCATCTTCTAAATCGGAGTCGCTCGCATTCACACGAAGTTCAAACTCAGCATCGGGAACCCTGAGAGGGTCGATCACGCGGATGTTTACAGGAGAACCATTGCCAGCGTATGTGAGCTCTGCAACACGTCCGTTTGCACTTTCTAAAATAGCGGTCTCACTGTCCGTCGAAAGTTCAATCACATTGTCGCCATTTCCTTTGCCCTCAAGGCGCGTCACGTCAACACCATCTCCATACTCGGAATTCTGAATCGTGCCGCCAGATTCAGGGGAAGGGAGGTGAGGCGTGCCTGAGTATGTTCTAATAGAACCTACAGCACCTTTACGAGAAGCCTTGTACTGAATGTCTTGGCCTGTTCCAGTCTCCGGATTAAAATCCCGGTAATTGTTAAATCCATAAGCGAGCGCCATAAAGTAATACGTTCGGTGATTGATCAGAGTGGTGCTGCCTTGTGCAAACGCATCTTTTGTCACTCTGAAGCTGTGCTGAATCCCTTCGTTTCCGCCTTGTGCCATGAGCGAAGGAACTGATGCATCTATTTCTTCGTTGAAAGTATAATTGATGACATTGTCGATCTCGTTGGCAAGATCGCATTGGAAAACCAGACGCGCTTTTTCAATGTTTCCAAGATCAGATGGAGAGACTGAGGCGTCAGATAATTGATAAATTTGGTAGCCCTCAAAAACATAAGACCTGTCCAATTCATTAAGCGCTGTTCCATCTTCAAGTTCTTTAGGGATAGATGGATCAATCGCTAAGTAGTCCTCATGGAAATTGTTTGAAATGGGGTTCTCATTTGTGAGATAAAGGATGAGCTCATTTTCAAGCTCTTGAACGGCAACGTCTGGCGCATCCGGACCGCTCACTATTTCAAAACAATTGTCAAAAAGAGATTGCGCTTTGTCATCCGCAAGGCGAAGAAGTTTGACACTTTCAAATGGCTCACCACCTGAAGAGCGAGCATATAACATCCCCACTGTGATGTTGTTATAATCCCCTGGCTCAAGTGTAAAAGGTCCTGCTGATTGAAGAAAAAGCCTGTCTCCAGAAGGATTGCCCGTTTCGTACTCAGACCAATCTTCAACATTGACACCCCTCGTGCCCCAACTATATGGATCTGTATCTCCGGGAAACATATAATCTGCTGGGATTTCAAGATTGGCACCTGTGGAAGGGTTTATACCATCACCACCATATGCCATTCTTTGTCCATTCTTCCAAAAACCACGCATGTAGTTGTAATAATGCATCGACGTGGTGGGCTGTCCATTCACACCATAATTCCAATTGTAGTATAAGAATTTACGCATGCCATACCTTTCATTGTCGATGACCCCATCACCATAGCCAATCCCAATGCCTTCATAGGGTATCCCCAAAGAGTCAATTGCATCAGTAAACACTTCGGTGAGCGGGTTGTCAACGCCATCGGCATCTTGATAAGGTCCCTCAAAAAAATCAACACCCATCGCTGGAGGATAGAGACCATATCCGATTGAATAAGAGGTCGCCTCATCAAACTGATCTCCGTTGTATGAATATCCCAATCCACGATTTACATCACAGCCCACATAATCGTCCACGTGACCGCCCAAATCAGAATCGACCCATTGCGCAAAATACGTTTCCGTAAGTGTTTGAGTGCCTTGATTAATGAGAACGTAATTGTAGAATGTCATGTTATTAACCTCATCGTTCGTTGAGAACACGAATGCTTGGGCGCGAATTTCCATTCCGATAGGTTCACCTTGAGATTCCGAGTGAACATTGCCTTTATCATTGAAAATCCAATAGTAGGTTTGGTCTCCGTAAAGAGGCACTACATCCTCACGCCTACGCTCGCTGCAATCAATCTGTTGAAGAAAGTCATACCATGGATAGTCCCCCGCTTCTGGGTCATACAACCCATTTCCATTATAATCCAGGTATGGGCTTAGATAAAAGTCCTGACCGAGCGCTACATTTCCGTTTGCTGGATAATCATAAAAATAAGCAGGTATCGAATATCCATCTGGGAACGCCGTTTCTACCGACTCATCCGCTACTGCATCGAAATACTGTCTGTGACGCATGGCATCAGATCTGTAGCTGATTGAAAAATTATCGTATTGTTGGCATGTGAATTCATCCACTTCTGCTTCTCCTGTATTTGTGAGGGGACCTGGCCAAAAATCATTTCCTGAATTCCTGTACTTCACTGCCGCAAGCTTGAGTTGTTGGTCTGGCGAAATCCCTCCTAGCCAAAGTGCACCTCCATAAACGACTGAAACACCCTCATCTTTGGGCACGAAGTGAGCGCCCTTATCAATGGCTCTGTCATACCATAAAGTCCCTCCATTTTCAATAAGTGCTCGGACGTTATTCCACTCAAGATCACGTAGCGCAGTCGCTGGCGCACATGCTTGCGCTTTCGCTCTGGCTTGAATAACATCGGGGTTTAATGGAATTGGCAACCCTTTTTGCATTTTAACTGTCGCGGGAGGATGGGTTGAAGTTTGGGAAAACAATACGGTGTCACAAATAGTGACCTGCAATGCAATCGCAATTAATGTAGTAATCGTGTGTCGAAAAAAAGGAGCCATGCATTCAATCTTGAGGAGGTGAAGATACATACTATTTCACTGAAACGAGCTGAAGCGGGTCTGTGTATAGAAGCCATCCTTTTACACAATCTCCTTCAATTGCACGAAGTGTCTCGACATACCCTTCAACTTGTTTCATGTGTTTGTTTTTTCCAGATTCTGTAGATTTATAATCGACAACATGCCAAATCCCATCTATTCTTACGATTCTGTCTGGTCTAGAAACGCCTCCGTCTATATCTACAAAATCACATTCAGATTCGACATGCAGTCCTGGTGCAAAGAACACTTTGGCGCGCGCTGAATTCAAGATGTTTTCCACGCGTTTCTCAATGATTAATCGATCTACCTCTCCTATTCCCACACCTGCACGCAATGATTTTTTCACATCAAGCCAATCGTCTTCGCTGTTCAGTTTTTCCAAAACTTTATGCACAACCGTTCCCAATTCTGATGGAGTAAGACCATCGTGAAACGTTGAATGGTCTTCGATGTGATTGTCTGTCACAAGGTGATTGGCAGATTCCCCCGTAAATAAATTCTCCAAAGGGATATTTGCCGAAGGATTTATGGATTCCTCCGTCACCAATGACATTCCCGGTACAGGTGTTAAGTCTCCACTACAAATGGACCCGTTGTTCTGTATCTCAAGCGATTTAATAATTAATTCACCCACTGTTTTCACATCATTCCGATTAAAATCTTCCTTTTCAAGTTCTAAAACAATTTCCAATCTTTCTACTGGCCTTGTAAAGGCAACATACACACCATTTGTAAGGTCCAACTTCACCCGATTAACTTCAGCAATTCTTTGACTTTCAACCGTGGTATCCAACATGTCGTAATTCTCGAGCATGGCTGCTTTTAAAGGCATTCCTGAAGCCTCATCTAGTTTAACTGGAATAACACCTTTAAATTTTGTGAAATTCTTAACTGTAATCAATGCAATGACAACCTTAAAGGCCAAACCTTTTGCCTTGTGAACAGTCATGATTTGAACAGCATCTTTAGAGGCGATGGTGACCACGCTTTTTGCATGTCCCTTCCCATCCCAAAATCTTAAGAATCCATGAAGACCACTCTCATCAGTTCGTCCTATTTCATGCGCCAATTCAATAATGCCTTCAGCATATGCAGGATAGTTTGCTGTAATGCCCATGGTTTCACAGACGTGCCCCACAAACGTTGCCACGGGGTCCGAAGATCTTTCAATGGCTTGTAGTTCTGGGAAAAGCTCTTTAAGCATCCCCGCAGTATCTAGCTTCCCCTTCGAATGACTCTTCTTCCCCTGACTCTTGGAAGGCGTTTCGGTGACTTGAACATATTTATTTAAATAATACACCTCATCAATACCATTGAGCGCAGCCATACATTGCAAAACCGCAACACCGTTTCGATAATCATCTGGTCTTAAAATCCAACGAATTAAAGCTACCACAGCGATAGGACCTGGATGCCTGCCTAATTGAAGAGATTCTTCTGTCATGGGCTTAATCCCTGATTTAAGAAGTTCTTGAGCGAGGTGAGCACCCTCTCGATTTGTACGTACCAGAATTGTCATGTCTCCCAATGCGAAACCCTGAGATTCATATGCCCTAATTCTCTTGACAATCGCGTCGCAATGGCTGTTTCGTCTTTCATCAACTTTGGCGCCACACACGAGTTCCAAATGGACCCCGCCTGGAAATTTCATCTTAGGCGTTTGAGAAAGTCCGTCGTAAACCTTCGTGAGTTCGGGTGGAAGGTGATTTCGCATCTCGCCAAACAATTGATTATTCCATTCCACGATTTCACTTCCCGTCCGCCAATTGTCATCTAGACTATCGGAAAAACAATGGTCCTTTAATGTCTTCTCTGCTTCAGACAATGCAATCCCTAAATTTTCACCTTGCAAAGCAGGCAAATCCATCAACTGTTTGTAGTCGCCATTCCTCCACCGATAGATGGCTTGTTTCCCATCTCCTACGACCAAATTCTTTTGATCACTCGCCAACGCGTGATCATATAAAACCACAATGTTGTGCCACTGAGTGACCGATGTATCTTGAAATTCGTCCATGAAAATATGGGCGTATCGGCTTCCCAATCTTTCATATATAAATGGCGTCGGATTTTCTCGCACAATTTTTGAAATCATTGTGTGCATCGCACCAAATGTTCGGACGTTGTTGTCGGTTTGAATTTTTTCGATCTCCTTGTGGAGTTCTGAAAGGGTTCCCATTAAATCGAGGCGTTTCAATAAATTTTTTGCCAACAAATACGTCTTTCCATCCACTGTTTCAGGGAGCATTTTCAACGCTGCATCATACACGTGCATAAGAAATGGACCAAGACGTTGTGCCTTCGAAATTAATTCGTCAGACGCATTGCTTTTAAGCATTGCGCCCGGATCTGTTAGGTGGCTTCGTATTCGATTTGATAAGGCCTTGACTCTGCCATTTGAGAACTTTTTAAGATTTCTAGGGACATCCCCATAGGCAAAATCCGAATCTGACATCTGGAGTTCAACAATGGCGGCGTTGGCCACTTGAACGACTTTTTTTAAATGTGTTTCACATCCAGAAGTGGCCTCCCTTAATGATGTACTGATGTCTTTAAAGTCTTTGGGTGAAATGTCTTCAAATGCTGCAATCACATCTCGCATATTTTCTTTGACAACAGCTTTTCCTAATTCTTTTAAAGGATTCCGGACCCTGGCATCCTTATCCTCCGCTACTTGTTGATTTGCAAAACCCTCCAAAAGCTGAGACAAGGACTCATTTCCTTTGATGCCCACTTTGTCTAAAAGCTGAGACACCGCATCATCAATGATCTTGTCGGAGTCGAGTTCTACTCTAAAATCTTGATCTAATGCCAGATCTCTTGCAAAACTTCGGACCAATCGGTTTACAAAACTATCGATGGTCATAACAGCGATATCACTGTACCTGTGAAGCATCTCTTTGTGAAGATGGGCAGATCTTTTTACAAGTCTTTCTTCTGAAATCTGAAGGTGTTCTAGTAAATGTGTTTTTTTATCGCCTTTCCCCGCAGACAGTTTTTCTAAATCCTCGAGTATCCTGCCCTTCATTTCAGCAGCAGCTTTGTTCGTAAAGGTGAGTGCCAAAATGCTTTTGAATGCCCCTGCCACATCACTCTTCAGTGCACATTCAAGATACCTCAGGACCAGTCTGTATGTCTTTCCAGACCCTGCTGAAGCTCTTACGACTTCGAAATTATTTGTGTGGCTGATCATAGTGATTCAAATATTACAACAAATTATGAGCAAAATCATAGCGTTGCGTGCAACATTTTCCGAATTTTGTCGTCATTGAGGTATAACTAAAACAACTAAAATGAAAACCAACTCTCTACGCGTAAGCATTGCCGCGATAACAATGGTGTTAATCAGCAGTTGTAATCCTGATGAAAACCCTGGTGTTGTCGTTTTAAATGCAGAATTATCTTGGTCTGGAGAAACGCTATTTATTGGAGACACCGTCACGGATTATATTGGACATGATGTGCGGACTGAGAAACTTTCATGTTACTTAAGCAATATTTCACTTCGGAATGGGTCGGGGGAATGGATTAATTCTGCCTCGATCTCTCGTTTAGATTTCATCACAAATTCTGCTACAGCATCCGGGGTGTTCAGTAAAAAATTACTCCGAAGTTCCAATGAATTTAACGCTGTTAAGTTTGATGTCGGTGTGCCTTCTGAAATGAACTCAATGTCATTGAATACTTCACTTCCGAGTGATAACCCACTTAGTGTGGCTGGTTCTGCCGGAATGACATGGGATATGATGGAAAGTTATTTCTTTGTGAAATGTGAAGGGAAATTGGCAGAAACCGAAGGCGGGTTGATTCAAACTCCCTTTATCCTGCATCCTGCATCGAATGCGCTTTATCGGACTGTCACATTGGACTTAAACGAAAGCATCGTTCTCAACCAAGATGAAACCATTTCGTTTTCGCTTAATCTGGATTTATACAAAGCATTTGAAGGCGCTTCAAATGAAGACAACCTGGATTTAAGTGCTGTGGGCCATTCGATGGGGCCGGTCGCAAACGCCACCCAGTTTGTAGATAATTTTTCTTTATCCTGGACGCTTAAATAGAAGGTTCTTGTTGTCATGATTCACAAAACAGTATCAAGATATTTGATCACAAGTGCTTTTGTGTTCTCTGCAATCGCTTCTGGTTGCGATTGTGGCGAAAAGACGTGGGAGGCCACCCCATATACCATAGACATTCCTCCTTTCTTCCCACCCATGGATATCCCGGCAGACAATCCCATGACTGAGGAAGGGATACAATTGGGACTACTCCTGTTTTGGGAAACATCCTTGTCCCTAGATAACTCTATTTCGTGTGGAAGTTGCCATGCGCCTTCTTCCAGTTTTTCTGATCCAAATCAATTCAGTTCTGGCGTTAATGGAACACTTGGCGACAGAAATGCCAGTGTGATTTGCAATTTGGGATGGTCATCGTCTTTCTTTTGGGATGGAAGAGCCCTGACTTTAGAAGACCAAATACGTGATCCAGTTGAGCACCCCTTAGAAATGAATGTGTCATGGGAAGTCGTTGTGGAACGTTTGATGACGGAGGATTTCGGAGAACTTGACTATCCACAATTGTTCTTTAATGCATTTGGAAGTGATAACATTACAGAGGATTTAGTTGTAAAAGCAATCGCTCAGTTTATTCGAACTATGATTAGTGCAGATAGTAAATTCGACAAATGGCGAAGAGGAGAAACAAACCTCACCGATGGAGAGTATTTGGGATACCAATTGTTTCTCAAAGAAGGAGGAGATCCCGAGGTCAATCCCGGAGGAGAGTTTGGTGCAGATTGTTTTCATTGTCATGGAGAAGCTGGACTGCAATTTTCTGATTATTTATTCCACAACAACGGCCTCGATTCTTCTTTTGAAAATGACCCTGGAAGAGTGAACGTGACCGGATTTGTTTTGGACTCTGGTTTGTTTAAAACACCCACCTTGCGAAACGTTGCATTGAGCGCACCATACATGCACGATGGTCGCTTTACATCTCTGGAAGATGTGATTGAACACTACAACAGCGGCGGGGTCAGTTCATCAACGATAGATCCATTTATGAAGTACACAACTGGGGGTTTAGCGCTTGCGCCACAGCAGAAAGAAGCAATAATCGCTTTTTTACACGCTCTGACCGACACAACATTTATTCAAAACCCAAATTTCAAAGATCCGCACTAGTAATTTTATAGGTTATAAAACCGCTCTAAAACGTAACCTACAGCAGGTAAAATCGTAAGAATTACTATGTATTGTCAAAAACTCTTCAGCATTGCGACAACCTTAATCCTCCTAACTCTAGTAGGAACAGGCGCTAGCGCTCAATGTCACGATCTTTTAGATGCCGACGGTGTGGCATCTTCTTCCCCGACTTGGTTTAGCTGTAATCCTGGTGATTATGATCTTTTCATACAAACCACGTCCGAATGGAATGATGTGACGGTCAACTGGGGAGATGGTACAGCAGATGAAAACCTCGGTCTTTGGGCCACTGGAAATACAATTACACATACCTATCCTGATGTTTGGCAAGTATATACCTTGACATTTACAAGTGCTGATGGGTGTGTCGTGACTGGAACATTTGTCAAAGAGGAGTCCGTAAATCCATCCATTCAAGTTCCTGAAGGATGGGAAACGGATGCATGTGCACCCGCAACATTGTTCTTTTTAAATGCCTCTACAAACGTAAGCGCTACAACCACGTTTACATGGGAATTTGACGACGGGGTCACAGAGAGTTTTGATGCAACAAATGCAGGAGGTACTGTACCGCACAATTACTCCGTAGGGTCAACAGGATGTAATAGAGAAGTGACGTTATCAGCGACTAACGCATGCAGAAATCACGAGTTTGGCGCTGGGGCAAGTGTGACGATTGACTACATCAACATTTGGGATTTGGACAATGCCGCGATTGGGGCTTCTTCCACCCAGCTATGTTACCCAGACACGACTGTACAGCTGTCAAACGTGACTGATAAGAATTGCACAGCAAATGGAAATACAAGTCAGCGGTTTGAGAAATGGAATTTCGGAGACCTCGACAACAATGGAATGGATGACATCATCGACTGGAGGCCTTGGGTGTCATCGGCGCCCTTCGATCTCGACTTACCAGGAGTAGGAACGTACCATGTTATGCTATACGATTCAAGCTATTGCGGCATCGACTCCACTCAAATAGAACTCATTGTGAGAGCTCCGCTTTCGACAAATCTTTCAGGACCAAACCAAGTTTGTGAAGGGCTTCCGGCAACTTTTGTACAAGACGAAAATGATGCGACTGCGTTTTACTGGAATTTCAATAACGGTGTCGGTCAGTGGTATCCTGGAGGGTCCCCATCATTGACTTGGACTTTTAATGATCCTGGCAATTACACCGTCTTGGGAGTCGTTGCGCTTGCAGATCAGGCATTGTCTTGTCACGATACCGCTCGGTTTGAAATCCAGATTAAACCTTCTCCTCAAGTGATCATTGAATTGTCCCAAACAGAAGGATGCGATTCATTTTCTGCCATCGCGGAAGAGATAAGTGGCGAGGGTGTCAACTATGACTGGACTTTTAATGTCGCCCCTGGAACACATAACGGAACGAGCACCCCAGAGCTCTTTTTCGATGCGCCAGGCTCCTATGTTGTGGGTCTAGAAGTCACAGGTGCAAACGGATGTGTTCGAACAGCAAATGTGACTCCAGAAGTGTTTGAGAGCCCGTCTGCCGACTTCATTAACGGCGTGGTGTGTGAAGGTGACACAACATCCTTTACAGACCTTTCTTTGTCTATGGGTGGAGATCCAATCCTAGAGTGGGATTGGTCTTTCGGTGATGGCACCCACTCGGGAGAACAACATCCAATACACTTCTACAATTCACCTGGTGAATTTGATGTGAGTCTAGAAATATTGACCGAACATTGCAACAATGTCTTAAGTGCAACCATTGAAGTCGAAGCTGCACCCGCTATTACAGCCTCCTCTGATGTGACAGAAGGCTGCACACCATTGCTCGTCAACTTTGAGGCAACGGGGACTGTAGATGCAGATGTGGTTTGGACATTTGGTGACGGATTGGGATCAGATGAACCTCTCATTTCTCACACATACTTGAGTCAAGATATGTTGGGGACAACATTTATTGCCGTCGCACATGCAACCAGTCCATTCGGATGTGTTGCACGCGACACGATACAAGTCGCGACACTGCCTGGTGCACAAGCCTCCTTCTCGGCTTCTGCACCTTCATGTGCACCTATGGAGGCTACATTTACAAACAACTCATCAAATTCAATTTCATATGCGTGGGACTTCACTGACGGTGGCACGAGTTTAGAGGATGCACCGTTACATACGTTTGAAAATACAACTGGTTTTCTTGAGACCTTTCCTGTAAGGCTTATTGCTATCGCAGAAAACGGGTGCAATGACACTACGGTTGTCGGTGTATCCGTTTACCCAGAGGCCTTGTTCGATTTCATTTTACCAGAGGATGAAGGTTGCTCTCCTTTTGCAATCCAAATGCCATCTCTAGGTGGAGCACAAGATATTATTTGGAGTTTTGGTGATGGCTCACCTGACTCTAACATCCCCATGAATACTCACCTTTACACCAACGAGACGGCGTTTGTAGAAACGTTTCTTTTACATGTTGAGGGTCAGTCAAATTTCGGATGTGTCGGTGAATACAGCACAGAAGTGATTGTAAACCCACAACCAATCGCACAATTTTCAGCAGACATTCAAGTGGGATGTGCACCCCTTTTGGTAAATTTTTCAGACAACAGTGAAAGAGCCATCAATCACACATGGATCTACGGAGATGGTGGTGAGGAAAATGGCTTTGGAGGGACTTCACATGCATATACTTTCAATCATCAGGGCATGAGTACCGCAATTCGGGAAGTAACCCTCATGGTTGAAGGTGTGGGTGGATGTATCGACACTGAAGTCGTGGCTGTCGAACTGTACCCAGAAGTCGTGGCCGATTTTTTAGTTCCGCCTTCATCTTGTTCTCCCTTAAATGTCCTATTTGTTAATCAAAGTTTAAATTCAAATGCAGGTTTTACTTGGAATTTCGGAGACGGATCTCCTGAATCTCCTGCCGATCAGCCGACACACTTATTTGTAACACCCGGATACTCAGATACAACATTCACTGTCACATTAAATGGCGAGAGCGTATATGGTTGCACAGGGAGCAAGTCTGTGGAATTAGAAGTTCTGGCAACACCAGTGGCAGATTTAGAAATTACAAACATGACCGGATGCTACCCTTTGGAGGTCACGTTTAAAAATGCATCACAAGGAGCTGACAATATCGAGTGGTATTACGGCACAGGTGAAATATCGAATGAGAGCGCTACAGAACACGTTTTTAATTACTTTAACCCTTCAAATGAACCCGTCACCTACACTGCGATACTTACTGCAACCACAAACAGTGGATGTTCGGCCCAAGACCAAGTGCAGGTAGAGGTCCTTCCTGAAATAGAAGCAGCGTTCGATGTCCCGCAACAAGGGTGTTCTCCTTTCGACGTGTCGTTCCTAAATTCCACCTCTGGAGCCGCTATATACAATTGGGATTTCGGGGATGGTTTAGAAAGCAATGTATTCGAACCCTCTCATACATTCACGACCCCTTTTGCAGACCAGGACACCACGTTTACCATTTCTCTCACTGTAACATCAACATTTGGATGTACCGATACCGTACGTACAAATATTGAAGTTTATGCTGCGCCGCATGCAGGGTTCACGGTGACCCCGATCATTCAAACATTCCCAAATACGACTGTAGAGATTGAAAACACAACGCTGGCAGGTGGGGCAAGTTCGAATATGTGGAATTTCGGGGATGGCAATGTCAGTACAGCTTCCGAACCAGGAAGTCACACTTTTGAGACCTGGGGAAGTTACAACATCGCACTAGACGTCAACAATGGATATTGTGGTGACAATGCATCCCAAAACGTCAAGATTTTAGCACCTACTCCTGAAATAAGCTTTTTAGGAGGTGGTGAAGGGTGCGCACCCTTGAAAATAGATTTTACAAATTTCTCACAATATGCAGAGGAATATCGGTGGGATTTCGGTGACGGAACGACACATGCTGCGGAACATCCTTCGCATACGTATGAGCAACCTGGCACGTACGATATTAAGCTTGAAGTTTATGGGTATGAAGGCACTGTTCTGGAAGACACTCACTACGCAACAGTCGTCGTTTATCCAAAAGCACAAGCCGCATTTACGCTTTCTCCGACTGAGGTTTTTGCGCCAGGAGAGCCGGTTTATCACATGAATTTATCGGCAGATGCATCCGAATTTGTTTGGTATTTCGGTGACGGAACGACATCAACTAGTGAACACCCCATACATGAGTACACCGGAGCGGGCATGTATACTGTGTCATTAACAGCAGATAACGAATGGGGCTGTTCAACCACATTTACGTTGGTTGATGCAATACTCGCCAAACCAGGCGGGGAAATGACCTTCCCAACTGCCTTCACCCCACTTACTGGTGGTGGAAATGGAGGAATGTATGATCCACAGGCTTATGACAACAATGTGTTCCGCCCACGACATGCAGGAATCATGGAGTACGAATTGTTCGTGTTCAATAAACTTGGTGAACAGATTTTCTATTCGTCTGATGTCAATATTGGATGGGATGGATATGTAAATGGTGAACTTTCACCTCAGGATGTATATGCGTTTAAGGCAGTTGCATACCTAAGTGATGGCAGGAAATTACAGCGGGCTGGAACGGTGACTTTAATGACAAAATAATCCCCTAAAAATTGTAACCTTTGGTCGTTTAGAGACGTATGAAAGGATATGATATGCTTCCTTCACTTAGATCCCAAACGCATAATTAGTGCTGCAATGACTGTGATTGCATTTGCTTGGTGTACATCTTCTGTGGAGGCTCAAGACATGCATTTCACACAGTACAATGCAGCTCCGACTTCGATAAATCCAGGATATGTAGGAGCGACAGGTCAGGCAAGAGCCGTGACGCTATACAGAGCTCAATGGGCAAGCTTGCCGCAAGCATACACAGGATTTCAAATTGCTTACGATAGACCCACCTTTGATCACAATGGTGGAATGGGCTTTCTAATCAGCCACGAGGAGGCGGGAGCTGGCGCTTTACGTGCTTCTCGAGCAGCCTTTCAATATGCATATGAATTCCAGCTTGGACCACGCACATTTATTCGTCCAGCGCTACAAATTGGGCTCGTAAGTCGATCCGTGAATCTAAATGCACTTACGTTTATGGATCAGCTTCTTCGCAATGATGCGTCAACGACACTTGAGCAAGGGTTAGGAACTGGTAAACAGTATATCGATATGGGATCTGGATTTCTGATTGTGAGTCGAAAGTCTTGGTTTGGACTATCTGCCGACCATCTGAATACGCCCAATCACAGTATCAGTCATGAGTATGCAGAGAAACTAGAAATGAGATTGTCCGCGCATGGAGGAGGTCGAATGTCTCTGAAACGTGGCCCAAAGGCCAAGCATAGCAAGGATATCGTAGTCGCCTTCAATTACACAAATCAAGGGTTATTCGATCAACTCGATTTGGGGGCATACTACGACTTGAATATCATGACCGTTGGGGTTTGGTATAGAGGGATTCCTGTGATACAACATGCTGCAGATGGCTCCATAGACATCGACGCCGTGAGTTTTGTATTCGGATTCGGAAATAAAATGTGGAGAATGGGATACAGTTATGATCTTACTTTAAGTAAACTTGGCATTGCTACATCTGGAGGTTCACATGAGATTTCATTAAAATACCTTTGGGATGTGAGTAAAAAAGATGGTCCTCCAGCCTACCATCCTTGCGTCGATTACTAAGGCTAAATCATCCCGATCTGATTGACTTCAGGCTCAAGCATAATGCCAAATTTATGTTCCACACTGGTCATAATATCTGTGGCGAGTTGCCATATGTCTTGACCGCTAGCCCCCCCCCTATTTACAAGCACCAATGCTTGTTTGTCATGTACGCCATGCGTCCCCCTGCTATGACCTTTCCAACCCGCTTGGTCGATCAGCCACCCCGCAGCCAATTTGACGGTTCCGTCTGTTTGAGGATAATTGGGAATCTCGGGGTAGATCAGTTTTAGGTCCAAAAACACGTTGTGATCGATCACAGGGTTTTTAAAAAACGAGCCTGCATTCCCAAGTATGGCCGGATTGGGAAGTTTAGAATTTCTGATTTTCACCACGGCATTTGCCACGTCACTGTGGGTGATTTGTGTCTTCGATATTTTCGAAAGTTCTGATTCTAAGGCACCATATCCCGTTTTCAGTTCAGATTTCCGATCGAGTCTAAAGGCCACCCTAACGATCACCCATTTGTCTTTTTCCTCTAACTTAAATATCGATTCCCTATAGCCAAATTTGCAATCCTCTAAATGAAATTTAACGCATTCGCCACTTTCAATATTTATGGCTTCAAGCCATGAAAAAACATCTTTAATCTCAACGCCATAAGCGCCAATGTTCTGCATGGGACTTGCGCCAACACATCCTGGAATAAGCGCAAGGTTTTCTAGACCTCCCCAACCGCTCTCAAGTGTATGCATGACGAAATGATGCCACATCTCACCTGCCTCAGCGACCACCTCTAATACCCGGCCATCGTCATTCAGAACTTGGATTCCCCGACTCGCAATTTTAACAACAAGACCCTCGAAATTAGAATGGAATAGCATATTGCTTCCGCCACCTAAAATCAAGATATTCAGACCTTCTTCTCTTCCAAAAGCGAGCGCATCACGAACCTGATCATCATCCTTCACTTCGATATAGCGACTTGCCATAGCCGGGACATGAAATGTGAGTTCATGGGTTATATCAACATCCGTGATAACTTTCAAAAAGGTATGGTTTGGTTGAGCCGTGATGAATCTGACAATGTGTTCATTTTTGTAGTAATATCGTTTGTTAAAACTACAATACAAATGGTAAAATCTTTACATTAGCAAAGTGACTTTAGAAACAGCAAATAATGCAATTCGCAAACGTGCCTTAAGCTTTATGGAGCAACGCGAATGGAACGCAGCATTAATCGATTGGAATATTTGGTTTTCATCGACTGACAAAGACCAATTAGACCCCAATGCCTTCCATGACAGAGCCATCTGTAAATTTCATACAGGCGCTACAGCGGAGGCCATTGAAGACCTCAATAGAGCGGCAATTTTACAACCTGATTACAGCTACAGATTTGCTTCTAGAGGGTGGATGAAACAAGCTGCAGGTGATACAGACGCTGCCATAGAGGACTACAAACTTGCCATTGAACTCGATCCTGAGGATACAATCGCACACAACAATCTGGGGCTTCTAGAGGAGGCAAAGGGGTATAAAGCGCAAGCACAAGAGAGGTTTAAAGTGGCTGACGAGTTACAGGAAATATTGAACCAAACTGATAGATCAACTGAGATTGACGCTCAAGATGAAATTAAAGATGAGGTTGAAGCTGAAGCTCCAATGGCGGTTCATGAGCAAGAAGTCATTGACGGAGAAGCTGGTGCTCAAACTCAAAAGAAGGTTACAGTCTCAACACCGAAAAATTCATTGTGGGGAGAAATGACATCGGTGTTTACAGATCGTGAATCTCGGAAACTTTGGTGGAAATTTATCCGCAATGGCTTTACCTTGAAGGATTGAATATAGTCGCCTGATCTTGAACACAATCCATTCTATCACACTTGGCTCCCAAACGTTCCTAGAAGACGTTGCGCTCATCCTTTGCCAGCATGAATCTCCTGAAAAGTGTGCCGTCGTTCTGCCTAGTTTTAGAGCAGTTAACGCATTTAAAAGAGCATTCGCCAAAGTGGTCGGAAAACCATGCCGCATGCCTAAGGTGATGACCCTGGGAGCATTTATGGAGGGGGACGAAGCATTTTCTATGGCTGAAAACTTAGAAGTGTTGGCCAGACTTTATGCCGTCCAAGTTAATTTACCAGAAGGAAGAGATGGATTTACATCGTTTTTAAACTGGGGGCCCATAGCCTTGTCTGATTTTCACGCCATTGACCATCATTTGAAAGATGCATTGGCTGTATTTAAAAACCTCCGAGACATAAAAGAAATCGAAGAATGGAGTTTTGCGCCAGAAAAAGAACTGACTGACGACCAAATCATTTTTATGAAGCAGTGGGATCGACTCCCAAACTTATACACGAAATTGCATGAGGTTCTCAGAGAAGATGGCCTTGTCACCAAAGCAAAACTGAGTCGAAAAGTTGCAGAGGCGGGAAAGACAGGCGGGTACGACATGGTCTACGCTGCTGGTTTGGCAGCACTGACTGGAAGTGAGCTCTTGTATATGAAAAAATGGCACGCAGCGGGAAAACTAAGCTACTTGCCTGACGCTGATAATTTTTATGTGGAAGATGGACAAATGGAGGCGGGGTATTTCATCCGTGACATTCACCGTGACATTCAAAGTTCCGCGAACTTTATAAAGTCAAGAATTCAATCCAAGACACCTAAAATAAAGAT
>MDSV01104489.1_pt1 | contig 17786 bp, 17 predicted proteins | sample 810851 | NCBI WGS metagenome assembly MDSV01 (sample SAMN05326640, study PRJNA326480) | marine metagenome | isolation source: seawater | place: Atlantic Ocean: North East | collected 2012 | reverse complement strand
TGAAGTGCTAACATCTCTCACTATATCTTTTTGTGTCCTTTTATTTATTGATTCAAGATTAAAATTACGACCTAGTTGCTTTTTGAAGTCCATTAAAAAATCATTGCTTGCTTTATAAACCATGTTTTCGATGACCCTTTTGTCTATACCCTTGTGTGATGCCGATGTGTGACTTTTAAAATATAGAGTTTTTGTCCAGTCGACATGGTTTTTAAATGTTTGATAATAAATAAAATCTCCATTTTGATCATAGATTTCAACATCTCCATTTACTTTTAATGTTCCTCCACCACGCGGAAATCCAACCAGGTGTGCTATTCCAAGTGTAAGAGCACCTAAAAAGCGTACACTTTCAGAATAATCAAGATAATTATAATTTATTGTTAGATATATTCTTCCTGATTGTGTTTCATTATTATTAGAGACATCAGTTATAATGTTGTTATGAATATCTGTTAATACAAAATTTTCCAGATTATCTTTTAAGAAATGTAACTCTGCATTGAGTTCTGATTCAAATGAAACAATGTAATTTTCTAATTTTGGATTTAATGACGATTTAGAAGGTTGGTTATAAATAGGATTGTATTTATAACAAGACGTAATTGTGAAAGAAATTATTAGGAATAGCTTTAATAACTTAAAATTATCTGAATATGGATTTAAATTTTGTCTCATGGTATACAGTCATACTTAGACTACGAAAACTATGCCAAGACCCTTCATATAATTGGTAGATTATCATATTTTAGACGAAAGTGCTAGTCTATATTAGCAACAAACTTGTTGATACTTCCAATATGATGTTATAAACTTAAATAAACATTCGTAACAGGAAGATTAGAATGCACTAAATCTAACTGTATTACATTTTATTTTTCAAATAGCCAGAATTTGAACATTATGTAGGATCCAATCACAGACAACAATAGTAAAATTCCTTGAATAACCTTTTTGTAGTTTTTTTCTTTAATACCTGATCGTAATAAACCATAACCCAACATTGAAGGATAAAAACTAATCACTATAAAAACAAGAAAGGGGAGGAGTGTGAAAAATAACCGCATATACAATCTATTTACCTTGTTGATTTGAGTGTTGTAATTTACTTTAAGAACATACTCCACAAATTAGACTTGCTAGAAGGAGATATACCTTTGGTAGACAGGCTCCAGTAGAGTATTTCTTGAGTTTATACCTACTCTACTTAATAATTTTTTTAAAGGCCATTTCTAATTTTTCACTAGTATTAATTAGCCATTCATAGTATTCATTATGATCTTTAATATTATCCGGGTTACAAGGGTAGATACATCTTACTCGGGAAGCTTTTTTGTTTTCGAGCTCCTTCCAAACAACTTGAGTACCAATCAAATTTTCAAATAACACTTTGTTTTCATATAGTTTATTATAAATATTCTTACTGTCACTTATCCAAATTTCAGATCCAATATACTGATCTCTTGTATTTCTTGATAGAGACAGATTAACTCCACTCTTGCCAATTGAAATGTCATACCAGTGTTGTGATCTTGGAGTTCTTGTTATTCTAAGATTGCAATTAACTTTTGATGCATATTCTTTAAATCCTTCCCAAAAATTTAAGTGATTTATTTTTGTTGCTGTTGTTTTTTCATCAGTTGTTCCTTTCAAACGAAGAATCTTTGACCAAGTATTTGGTTCAACGACTACATTAAACTTAACTGCAGGTGCTGAATCCCCAATCTTATAAACTTCAGTTTGAACTAAAAAAAATGATATTTCATCAATCATATTTTGATTAAACCATTCAATAGCACGTTTATGTTCTTCTCTTATGTCAGCAACTACCCAAACAATGATACATGCATCAAAACTTGATGCGTAAGTAAGAAGTTGTCCTAAGTGAGAATGATCAGTTTTTTCAAGCTGATTTTCAATTACTATTTTTTTTCCAGTACTAACTTCATCAGCAGTTATATCTACACTGAATTTTCCAGCACTATCCTCGGTAATAATATTTTCAGCTGTTATACCAATTTCATCTAATAAAAGACTAATGTTATCCTCTAATGCTAACCATTTAGTAAAATTATGAGCCTCGTGCTTCCATATTTCTCTTAAATTAATTTTCTCCAGCGATCTTAATTTTTTCATAATATTAGTATTAAGACCAGTAATTTACTACTAGTCTTGTTATATGTTGAAGTCTAAGACTCAGTATTTCTTCGCAATAAGTAATAGCAGGATTTAGGTTAGGAGGAATTGGTTATAAAAAGAGTTTTTGAGCAATGGGGATAACTTAATTTTATGATAGTTCCTAATCAATTCATACATGAGTAACATAATAAATAGGTCTCTATCAGTAAACTTCTCACTAAACACTTAAGAATTGGCTGAATAATTAAATAAGAACATTCTGATGAATCAGCATTCTAATTTTAGGATTATTACTTAAGTGATTTAAAACCTTTATTTATATGATGCATTAGTAATATTGAATCTACATGTATAGGACTCATTATACATTTTTTTGTCATTGGAATATTTAAATTATTTTCATTGAATAGTTTTCTTGAATTGGCTTCAAATATTTTATATTTTTTCATTGATATTTCATCAAGAAATAAACTATTGATATCACTTAGAGGAAGTATATGATATCTCTTTGGTTTGACTTGTTTATTGAGCCAAACCCAATGTAAATTATATCCAATATTCTTAAACTTCACATCTCCATTTGAATCTTTATATAGTGTAAACTGAATAGAACAACCACCGTCTGTATTCAATCTTCGTTGATTACTTATAATATTTCCTAATGACCAAGCTATGATCCTCTCGCTTGTTTTACCATTTTTGGTGTCCATTCTATACTCCATTGGTTGAATCCAATGTGGATGACCACCAATTATTGCGTCTACACCATTATTAAATAGGAAATCTGCCCAATAAATTTGATATTTATCTGGATAAGATTTGTATTCTTTTCCCCAATGTGTAATTACAATTATTTTATCTACACCAAGGCTCTTCGCTATCTCTAAATCACCTAAAATCAGATTTTCCTCAATCCTATTCACTTGAGTAGGAAATGTTGTGATCAATCCATTTGTTCCATATGTGTAATTTAAAAGAGCAACTTTAATATTATTCTTTTCAATAATTAAAGGGTGATTTTTAGATCTTTCTATGGAATTTCTATAAGTTCCTAAATGTTGAATCTCTAAACTGTCTAATATATCTAAAGTTCTAATTAAACCACTCATACCACGATCATTACTATGGTTATTAGCGGTTGTTAATACATCAATACCAGAGTTTTTAATTGCTAGAGCATATTCGTCTGGCGCACTAAATTGAGGGTATCCTTTGTAAGGCGGTCCAGCTAAAGTGACTTCAAGATTAGCCACTGAAATATCTGTTCCATTTATTAAATCATATGTGTATTTAAAATAGTGATCAAAATTATATGTTCCACTTGAGTCTAACGCCGCATTTATTTGAGGTTCATGCATCATGAAATCACCCATGAATAAAAAGCTTAGAGAGTCTTGTGCAATAGCAACATTAGAAAATGTTAAATAGCAAATAATTAAGATGCGTTTCATAATAATTTAGTTAGAGTATCTCTAATTTATGTAAGTTACTCATATACTCGGCAATTCTTCAAGTTTCAAAGAAGACGTATCTAACCCTAATTTTTAGAAGTATATTCCTTATATTTTTTTCTAAAGTTTTTATTATAAATACTGTAATAAATCGCTCTTTTTTCATCTAATATATTCATACAATCTAAAATGAAATCTCGTTGATTATTTTTGAGAATAATTTCTAGTTCAGTTATTTCATTTATAATCAAGATTACTTCTTTTCTAGATTTATTTACTGACAATAGAAGGCTCTGTTTAAGCTTCTGAATCTCTTTTTTTATATTTTTCTCGTCAGTTGATTTACTTTCATACTTCTCCCAAAAGTTTTTTCTTTCGGAACTATCTATTTTCAGAGCAGTGTTTATATAGTTGTAATAAGCTAATTCATAACCATTTGAAAAGTCAATTTCAATATCTTGAATTTGAGCATGCATTAATGTAGATATAATGCATAATAACAAACCTGTAATTAATCTCATACTATTGATTTTAATACTTTTAAAGTAACAAACAGTCTTGGCAAGTTTTGAGTCTTAAAGAAGGTGTCTCCAAATTATGTAAATATCCCAAATTATCAACAGACTAGAGAAGCTTTGAGCATAGGGGTGTTCCCAACAATACACTTCTTCTCTTATGGATGTTTTATTGTATTGAAATCAATTCCACCTCAAATATTAAAGTTGCATAAGGTGGTATTGGACCATTTGGTCTTGGATTTGCTCCGTAAGCTAAATTTTGAGGTATGAAAAAAGTAGTTTTTCCACCAACCTTCATGAGTTGAAGTCCTTCGGTCCAACCAGCAATCACTCCATTTAGAGGGAACGAAATTGGTTCTCCTCTATTGTAACTAGAATCGAATGTTGTTCCATCCAATAAGGTTCCTTTGTAATGTACAGTAACTGAATTTAAAGTAGTTGGAGAATCTCCTGTTCCAAGTACTTCATGTCGATACTGCAACCCACTTGCTGTAGTTTCTACACCCGATTCTTTTGAATTTTTCTCCAAAAATAATTTACCCTTATTGATTTCTTCAGCACCAAGCTTTTCCTGTATTTCTGACATATGTTTATTAACCATTTGTCTTGCTTCTTCAGAAGTGATAATGGAACTATTGTTTAGAGCATCTTCAATACCATTAGATATCATATCAAAATTCAGATTATCACTACCCATTGATTTAAGATTTCCAGACATAAGATGTCCAATAGAGTATGACACAGAATCTTGTTTTGTCATTTGTTGATTACTAGGAGAATTTTGACCATTACATGAATATAAAGTAATGAGTAAAAGTTGAACTGTTGTTAGGATTTTATTAGTTTTCATATCAGTGGTTTTAGACTTATAATTTTTATCTCATTATAACTTTAAAAGAAGCAAAGAGCAAATAGATAATGAACTAAAAATAAACTTTTCTAAGCTAGTTTATCTCAGCCATATTTTTATGCAATCTTTAAGTTAATCATAGTCTGGTTGTAATTTATATTAATAAAATTGTAGATTCATTAAGATTATAAATTTATAACTTTTATTATATAGAATATTGTGACTAACATTTCAGGTATGCAAAAACTAATACTATTATTATGCATTTTTATTTCTTTAAATATAAATGCGCAAGATGATCCGTATAAGGGTATGAACAAAAAGGAACTAAAAGAGTACATTTCAAATTCTAAAACTCAATATGAATTATCAATTGAGAACTTAAATACTGATATATCTATTCTTGAAAGCACACTATCTATAAAAGAACAAAAATTAAATTCCACTCTTAAAAAATTGAATGATGCAATAAATCTAAATAATTTAAAGGATGACACCATTAAATTGTTAGAATCTAAAGTTGATGATTTATCCATCCAATTAGACAGTCTAAATCTTGCATTAGATTTTGCTCAAAGATTGACAAATACATACTTAGAAAATAAGGCTAAATCTTATTTGCTGTCTTGGAATTCCATGTGTTTGTTTGAAAGAATCAAAGTACTTATAGGCCCAGAATCTGAATGGTATAAAACTTTTATACCTGAAATAACTAACTTTAATCCACAAGAATTTTTTCCTGATTTATATACAGATGAATTTCCTGGACTTACATACGAAGAGGTAATTCAAGATCTTCCCACCGCAGGTGGTGGAGCTTGTACTGGCCTTCCCGACATTGAAGTATTTAAAATTAACGAAGATTGCTTTGTTGGAATAGCTGAGTGGCCTGGAGATTTTGAATCTACGCCATATATAAGTCTTACAATAATTTTACCAGGATTCGAATACTTTAACTCATTTGCTATAAACATTTTAAATTATAACGAGCTATACATTTCTGATGACTGTACTACTCTTGTTTCTAGAGCTAACTTTAACTCATGTTGGGGATCGGGACAATATTACGATTTGACATATATTGATAATGAATTATATGGTTCAATTGGGATTAATTGTGGAAGTGATGAAGATGGGTATGATTCGGTTCAAGTTCCACTTAATGGGTATCACGGTGATATAATTAAAACAAATGACTCATTTACTTTAACTGCATTTGAAGTTTCTGAAGATATGTTTGATGGTGTTAAACAGGTAGATAGAGAAGCATATTATTATTACCCAGGCGCGTCTTTTGATTTATTCAAAATCAATAAAATCTCACCTGGTTCCTTTTCCCCAGAAACGAATTTCAGTATTGAAATTTTTGGAATTACTAACTCCAGACGTTTTAAGTTTCTAAAAAATATCGACTACTAATTCAAATATTTTCTGAACCATCTTTATCTCTAACCAACAGAGATAACCTAATGTAAAAGAAACACATAGGATTATAGACAGCTTGCTATTAGATAAAATAAATTTAGAGGAAAATAGTTCCATGCATGAACATCTTAGCTTGTCCACCAATACTGACTCTGTCTGTATTGTTTTCACAAAGTATTTTACCACCTCTATCAGACAATTGTAAAGCAATTAATTTTCTCTTCGATAGTCTTGTTGACCAATAAGGGATCAAAGTACAGTGAGCTGAACCAGTCACGGGATCTTCAAGAATTGTAGCTTGTGGAGTGAAGTATCTTGAAACAAAATCCACTTGTTTTCCAATAGCAGTGGTAATTACTCCTCCAAAGCCTAAATTGATTTGGTCAAATACATGTCTATTTATAGTAAGATTCCTTATTTGTTGCTCTGATTCATATATCAACATATAGTCTCTTGCTTTAAAGACTTCTTTTGGAGGAATATTCAATGCTGATCTTATTATACTTGGCAACGAAGAGTGTATAGGTTTTCGGGTGGGAAAATCTAAGAAGTAGTAATTTTCTTTGTATTTGACTTTAAGTTCTCCACTTTTAGTTTTAAATATTAATTCATTTGAGGAGTAATTTAACATTGATTTCATTACAAATGCAGTTGCTAGAGTTGCATGTCCACATAAGTCTATCTCAATATCTGGAGTAAACCATCTTAAGTGTATTTCCCCATCTTTTTCAATAAAAAACGCTGTCTCTGACACAGCGTTTTCTTTAGCTATTTTGAGCATTATATTATCTGACAACCATTCATTAAGAGGCACAACACATGCAGGATTTCCAGAAAATATTTGATTACAAAAAGCGTCTACTTGAAAAATTTTATATTTCATTTACAATTTAAATTGTGCAAACCTGACAGCAATATATAGACGACTCATTACATTGGTGCATTAAGCAGCATTTAATCACAGCATCGGCATATATTGAAGTGTTGATTTTGGAAGTAAATTAATACTAAACCTTTATTTCACCTCAACAATAATTTCGTTTTTCCGAAAGAAAATTTCAAAAGGTGAGTTATATCCAAAGAAAAAATAATTATCCAGATATGCGATGTTTTTCTCCTCTAATAATTTAATGATTTTCTTTTGATGATAATCTATTTTTGATTGACTTGCCCAACCACTAAAACTTATTGCTGCGTATTTTTTCTCTGGTATCTCAACAAATTTGATATTAGAGTTTAATGGTTTAGGTAATATTTCTTTTGTTAGTCCTTTAGGAACTAAAAACATCATATTAATTTTATTATTAATAGTCATTGATACTGGAGACGTCATAGGAATTTGTTTTCCTTCTTCATTGTTTCCAAAAATATACCCCCCTAGAATAGAAAACCCTTTTTTAGAAGCATTTTCATAAATATCAGTATCGAGTTGAACGGTAGTAAATAAACTTGATTCATATAGTCGAATCTCAAAATCATCATATGTTTTAACAACTTCATATTTGTATTGTTCAATGTTGTGAGATAAACGATAAAAATATATTTGACTAATTATGAAAATTACCCCAATTATTATAATAGCAATTAACAAGACTTTTTTCATTAACATCTTTCAGTTTCACTAATTATAAACTTAGAAATAACTATTATTTTATCACCCATTCAAACTTTTCTTTAATTGAATTGACTTTGGGTTTAATTACTGAATTACAATACCTATTATACTTGTTGTTTATATAATAATCTTGATGCGTAACCTCAGCCGGGTAAAAAATAGGTGTTTGTATTATTTCAGTTATGATAGGATTTTGATATTGAGACTTTAAAAGATGAATTACAACATTTATTTCATTAAGTTGTTCTTCATTTTTATAAATAATTATACTTCTATACTGAGATCCTATATCAACTCCTTGTCCATCTTTTGTAGTTGGATTATGAGAAGAAAAAAACACATAGAGGATTTGGCGTAATGATATCTGGGACTTGTCAAACACAACTTTTACTACTTCTGCATGACCTGTTTTACCTGAGCAAACTTTCTTATAAGTTGGATTAATAACACTCCCTCCAGCATATCCAGAAATAACTTCCTGAACACCATTTAATGATTCAAAGACGGCTTCTATACACCAAAAACAACCTCCACCAAGTATTATTGATTCTTGATTTTTGGATACACTAAAATCTTCTTGAGATATAATAGTGCCAGAAAGTATTATACCTAAGGAAGCTAAAATAAGTCTATTCATTCGTTTGGTTTTAATGTCAAATTATATTCAGGAATTTCGCTATTGAATGCATCACGTAGTTCGATATGAATCTATAGATATGTAATTAAGTACAACATATTAATCCTCTGGAGACGGCGGCGGTACATACCCTCCTAGGATAATGAATTTCACTGGTATTGTGTATTGAACACTAACGTTAACGTCTTCCCAATTCCTGCCTGCCTCAAATCTTGGTAGTGATTCAACTACACGTTTTGCCTCCTTATCAAGACAGGGGTATATTTCTCTTAAAATCTTAACGTCTCTTACGTATCCGTCCTTACCAACTACGAAGTATACGTATACAGTACCCTGAATTCCTGCGTCCTTAGCAATAGGTGGATACTTTGTATTTTCACTTACATACTTGATGATTTCCATTTGAGTACATTGGTGCCTCTTTTGATTATCTAGCTCATCCTTACATGGCCCAAAGCCTGGCATTAGCTCAGCATTTAAATAAGGGAAGTCATGCAAATTTCCCTCGTCTTCATCCACATCGTCATTAATATCTTCAAAAACTATGTTTTTTAGATCAATTTCCTCTTCTATTTCCTCCTCGTCATCAACGATTTCAATAACAGTAGTCTGATGTGGCGGTGAAGGGGGTAGAGGAGGAATTATCTGGTGATAATCTTCATTTGAAATATAGCAGATTCTCCAAGAATTTTCAGTAATATTTAGTGTCTTATAAGCACTTTTCACCTTTGACAATACATATGAGCTTGTTACTGATGCTTCATTGAATCGGATGATAAAAGTTGTATTTAAAGAACCGTTATTTAGAATTTTTGTTTGAACTCTAGACTCAACATTGTTTGCTTCATTATAAGTGAGATATTCTCCATCACATAGGATGTTGCCTTGATTATTTATAAGAATCTCAAATAAATTCTTTTTATAAGATCCCATAACATCGCATTCAGCTGCTTCAGGCTTTACATCAAGAATTGATTGCGAAAAAACGTTTAAACTGAAAAAAAGGAGTAAAAGAATAGAAAAAAATCTCATTTTTAAGTATTTATAATATCAATCTGCCATCGGCTATAGTTGAAATTCCCTGTCGATCTTTTGCTTATTCAAATGGTTTAGGTTCATTAAATATAATAGTTAATTCATTAAAAAAGCCCTTGCGCAACTGCAAGGGCTTTCAATTTAATAAGGTAATTCCATTTTAGAATTTACGAGGCTTCTCACGTTGTTCACTCTCGTTGCAACGAATGGGACGTCCCATTACTTCTTTGCCTTCAAGTGCTTCAATAGCAGCTGAGCCTTCATCATCGTTTGGCATTTCAACAAAGCCAAATCCTCTAGAACGACCTGTTTCACGATCGTGTATTACTCTAGCACTATCAACAGTGCCGTGAGCTTCAAATGCTTGTTTAAGCGCGATATCATCAACGCCCCAAGCAAGGTTTCCAACAAAAATGTTCACTATTTAGAAAGTATTTAATGCGTGGCAAATATAGTTAGTTGACAGTGTATATCCACATAGGTGGAAAATTCCATAATACGAAACAAGCTTTTCTAAGCTTAAACTGACTGTAGTGTTTTTTCATAAGCCACGGAAAATACGTAAACCATCTCATAGTGGTTCCCTTATTAGTAAGGCTTTTTAGAGTTTTTTGAAGTTTTATTTTAACATCCTCAGGCATGTTAAAGGGGAGACCGCTAATTACTAAATCAACATGCTCTATTCCTCTTTCTTTTAATATATTTCCCAATTCACATGCACTGCTTTGAACTATTTCAAACCTTTGATCGTACTTAATATGTAGATTTTCAATGTATGATTCTTCTAGCTCGATGAGTAGCACCTTACAAGTTGGACTAAGTCGCTCAGCAAGAATGTCTGTAAAGACACCTGTGCCTGGACCTAATTCAACAACATATTTCATCTTTGCCAAGTTAAGCCCTCTAACCATAGATCTTGCAGCTCTTTTAGAGCTTGGAGTTACTGATGCGTTCACTTTAGGTTGCTTGATGAACATTTTGAAAAAATCCTTTCTACCCCCCATTCTTCTCTTCCTTTTCTATTTTTTTCCTTCGCTTTTCAATTTCTTCATCACTCAAGAAGAAGTTTTCACCTGGAAAGTCTAAACCCTCGCGCCTGTATAGCATTTCAGCAACTTGAAGAGCGCTTATCTGCTTAGCTAGTATGGTTTTATTCTCATCTAAAAGGAAGAGCTTGGGCGTAGAGAACACATCGTAAGTAGTTCTAAAATTCAGGCTAAGGAGATCAGTAACTCCAGATTGAATAAGCGCCATTGCGCTGTCCTGAGCGTTAATCTCAGGATTGTCACTGACGTGAATCCAATCGGTATAGTCAGTTTCCTCTAAGTACTCCTTCCATGGTTTTGTCTCAAAGTCATTTCCAATGGCATAGATTTCCAGGCCTTTGACTTTCCATTCTTCATATATGCGTTGAAGTATTGGCAATTCTTTTTTACAATGTCCACACGTGCTCTCCCAAATAACAACAAGGGTGTATTTAGACTCAATGTCATGTAAACTTTGCCACTTATGAGTGTCTAAACCTGGCAGAGTAACGTTATGCATTACTTCTCCACACATAGTATTCCTTAGCTCACCAGCTCTTTCTATAATTTTACTTAACTGTTCTTCATTGATCCAGTCAACCCTTCCAGTTGCATAGTATTGAGCAACGAGCTTAACAAATACTTTATCCATACACATTACCTGAGACGATTCACTCTCAAAAGTCATGTGGTGAAGACAGTATTTAAACATGTGGTAATTCCCTTCAAGTTGTTTGAGTAGCTTATTTGCTTCCACGAAAAGGGTGTCTGGGTCAGGAGGGAGGATTTTATTCCAATATCGATCAATCAGGTTATGGAACGAAGCGTCTCTAACTAGTCGAGGATCATTGAGATCTACATTATCCCAAAAGTGATTTCTGTAGTACATGTATGTCCAAAGATCTTTATCCTCAACTCCTTCTGGTGTATCAGGAATATCTATTTCAGTCATCATTTTGAGATACTTACCAAAAAGATATTCCTTAGGATTTTCAGTTAGTTCTAGTTGTTTCAATCTAACTCTGTCAGTCATCTTATTAATTGCATCTTTTGCTAATTCAACCTTTTCTTTAGAAGAAGTGCTATCATTAAGTACTTGGTCGTGGACATATCGCTCTTTTCTGAGGACATTGATGAATTTTAGATAGTCGTAGAAAACCATATTCTCTTTACTTTCTAACACTTCCATATCACTCTGAGGGTTATTAAGTGTTGTATGAAACTCCATTGGTTCATTAACCATCATAAAATCGAAATAAACTGGACCAGGCAAAACAATTGCGTATTTACCACACTCATCAAATTCCTTTCCTTCGAACGAGAAAACTCCTTCAGAATTAGCCACAGTAGTATCGTTGTAAAAAAGCTTAGAACCGTAATAGTTGGCTAGGTATACTGTATCAGCACCTAACCCGTCAATTTTAACTAATACGTTATTCTTTTGAGCAAATAAGCTTAATGATGAAAATGCAAATAAGCATAATAATTTTGCTTTCTTTTCATTCAAATAGTCTGGCATTTAATCTTCATTTATCTGCAATTATAGATTTGCAATTTAAGTTTCAAGTTGTTGTAATAAAAAAGGCTGACCACTGTCAGCCTTTTAAAAATGTTAATCAGTTGATTACTGATTAACAACAAGCTTACGCATTGTACTGTTACCATTTGATTTAAGCTCAACTAAATAAATACCGTTCTTTAGGTTAAAGTCTATTCTTGAGCCAGATTCAAGGTTTACTAAGTTATGCTCTTCTATAACCTGACCGTTTAGTGCGATTATTCTTACAAGTCCTTCCTGAATATTGCTGTTTAAAGTAATATAATTTACTGCTGGATTAGGACCAAATGTAAGATTAAGCTCAGATTCGTTAATTCCATTTAGTACATCTTCACACTCAACAACCACTAAATCATCAATGTAATAAAGACCTGGAGTGTTACCGTCACCATATCCGAAAAGATTAAGACCTCCAATCTGAGCGTCAAATGCTACGTTGTTAAGATATAATCCGTTAATGTAAACCTCAGCTCTGTCATTTACTGGGTCCATGAAGAGACTAACATAATTCCATGCATCAGGAGTGTATGTTGTCTGAGATAGTTCGATTTGGTCTATACCTAAAGTGACAGCTCCATTAGCGTTAAAAACTATGTCAAAAGCCCAACCAACTGCCACAGTTAGTTCCTCTTGAATATTGAAGTAAGCTGAGTTTCCAGAAGGAACATAAATCTGGAAGCTTAATTCGTATGCTTGATCAAGACCTATCGGTAGGTAAACATCCATAGGTCCACCAGTAACTGAACCAAAAACCTTTAAAGATTGAGTTCCAGAATGAGCGAATTCATCAGAGATAATTCCATCCTCATCAGTTCCTGTTGTTCCACTCCAAGTAGACCATACAGGGCTGGACTCACCGATGTAATCACCAACGTTATATGACTCGAAGCCTTCTTCAAGCAGAGGAGTTTGTGCGAGTAAGCTTCCAAAGAAAAGAAGTGCACAAGGGAGTAAAATTTGCTTCATTTATTTAAAATAGAATAGTTAATTTCTTGTTTCAAGCGACAAAATAGTCAAAAAATCTATCTTTAGAACATGATTTGGACAGGGAATTTAAGGAAGATGAGAACTGAAAGTAATTCAGTTGTAAATTATTATTGGTCAGGGAAAGATGTTTTAAATGATATTCCTGACTTTGAGCTGAACTCATTTATTGGTTTAAAAGTTAAATGGAAGTACCATGGCATGGTTCATTGTGTTGTAACTGGAGAAGAGATGGTTAGTGCGTTTAGGATGGGGATGAGCAGAGATGCATTTTTTTCATCACCACTATCATGCCCTTCTATAATTAATCCTGAATTAAGCACGATTCATACTGGCATAGTACTTAGAGATAAGGAATTTGAAGAGAGATATCACAATGTTCCTCACGTTGTTTATATATCTAGGACTGATAAATTGAAGGTAGGCGTTACTGGCTTAGGTAGAGAGCAATTTAGATGGAACGATCAAGGAGCCGTTGAAGGGATTATTGTTTGTTCTACCCCATATAGGCAATTAGCAGGAGAGATAGAGGTGTTTTTAAAATCTCACTATAACGACAAGACATTTTGGAGAAACATGCTCAAAGATGTTAAAAGAAATCCAGATGAATTAGTTAATATGAAAGAGGAATGCTTTGAAATGTTATATCCTGCTTATGAGTCTTTTTTTCACGATAACGATTCAGTAAGTAAAATAATTTATCCAATTAAGAATATGCCTTCAATTGTTAAGTCTTTAAAGCTAGAAAAAGAGCCATATGGAGAAGCTGTACTTTCTGGAATTAAAGGTCAGTATTTGATTTTTGAGGATGGGAGAGTGATGAATGTTAGGTCTCACGAAGGTTTTAGAGTAACCTTCGAATTTGGTGCTTAATTCAAGTTAGGGTCGATAGGAGCTTTAGCAATATGTTCATATCCTTCACCCATATTATTAATGAGTGCCTTCCAGTACTCTTCATTTTCTTTAGAAGTATTCATTATTAAATCATTGCTTGCTTTAGTCACAAACCATGATCTAGATTTGATCTCCTCGTGTAATTGCCCTTCACTCCAACCGCTATAACCTATAAATAACCTGTACTTTAATTTTGATTTTGGATCGGCAATTAAAGATTTTAACTCTTCGAAATCTCCACCTAAGAAGATTCCGTCTACAACCTTCGAAGAGCCAGATAGGTTAGAATGTGTATGAAGAAAAAAAAGATTCGATTGACTTACTGGACCTCCTAAGCTAACTTTTGATGTCGAATCAGGAAAATCAGAAATTAGATCTGTTATATCAACTTTAATTATGTTATTCAAAACAAGTCCAAAGCTTCCACTTTCATTATTCTCGCAAAGCAAAACAGCCTTCCTCCCAAAGTATGGATCGTTTAAAAACGGCTCACTTAACAGTAAGTCACCAACTTGTGGATTTGAATTTTCTGTAGGAGTAAACCGAATCATTGACGTAAAGTTCCGTCATTTGTATTGAAATGGCTAATACAGACTTGTCAAATTATATAGCAAACAGATTTAACGAAATAGTTATTTCTGGTCATGCAATAGCCGTAAGGCTTAGACGAGATGTAGTTGGCGCTACACCAAAGCAAATAAGAGCTGCTTTTGATGGCGTGTCTAGGCTCAATCCTGGACATTTTAGTGGGAGTATGGATATGGAGGGGATTGGTGGCGTTATGTGTGGTGTTGTCAGATTTAAAGGCATTAAAGGTCCTAAGGTCTTATGGATTCACGGAGGTGGATTTAGTTTTGGTAGTCCTAGAGTATACAAGGCTACTGCTATTTATCTAGCTAGATATCTTGGATGCGAAGTGATTCTTCCTGACTATAGGTTAGCTCCAGAGCATAAGTATCCAATTCCCATTGATGATTGTCTTGCAGTATACAAGGAGCTTATTTCAAGTGGGGAGGATGTTGATTTAGTTGGAGATTCTGCAGGAGGCAATCTTGCAGCGACTTTGACCCAAACATGCATTAATGAAGGCCTAAAATTACCCAGAAAACTTGCTCTCCTTTCCCCTTGGTTAGACCTAAGCATTGACTCTGTTGCTAATTCAAGGAACTATACTGAGTACAGTCCTTTTGATAAATATGATACTCTTTCTTTCAGTAGGGATTACATAGGAGATATCCCAGATTCTGATCCAAGGGTTTCACCGCTAAAAGGAAGTTTTAAAGGATTTCCAGACACTCACCTTCAAGCTTCAAAAGTTGAATTCCTTTATAATGACACTATCCAGTGTGAGAAAAAGTTGAATGAGGAAAACGTAAACTACTCAATACATCTTGAAGAAAAAGCTTTTCACGGATGGCATATTGTGCCAGATTTTCTTCAAGAGGCGTCGAGATCTATGGATAAGCTGGTGGAGTTCCTTAGCAAGTAAATATTTTAGCCGCTATAGTGCTAAGCTCTTAAGAATTAGTTCAATTCCCTTATATGCTTCCTCATCAGTCATATTAAGTGGAGGGGAAAGCCTGAATGCATTTGGAACGCTTAAAAACCAAAACATCAGCACACCACATTCAAGACCTCTCATTACTGTTTCGTTGACGAGGTCAGAGTTTTCAAGCTCAACATAAAAGAATAGGCCTATTCTTCTAACCTCTTTAACTGATTTATGATTTGATAGTTCCCTTTCCCAAAGGGCTCCATGCTTTTCAATCTTAGAGAAATCAGCCTTTTTAAGTAGTTCAAGTGAAGCTGAAGCACCGGCGCAAGCTAAAGGGTTTCCGCCAAAAGTTGTGATGTGTCCCAATTTAGGATTGTCACTCAGATTAGACATCAGTTCTTTAGAAGAAGTGAATGCGCCTATAGGCATCCCTCCACCAAGAGCTTTACCTAGGCACAGTATGTCTGGAAATAAATCATAGTACTCAAATGCAAAAGGCTTTCCAGTTCTACCTATTCCGCATTGTACTTCGTCAAAAATGAGTAAAGTGCCAGTTGAATCGCATTTCTTTCTTAGAGCATGAAGCCACTGTCTTGAGGGAATCCTCACCCCAGCGTCGCCTTGAATTGTCTCTACAATTACGCAAGCGCAATCAGTGGCAATTAGATCTAACCCTTCAATTGAATTGAATTCAATAAACCTAACTTCTGGTAGTAAGGGTAGGAAAGGGGCTTTTCTTGAAGCGTTGTGGGATACTGAAAGAGCCCCCGAGGTATTGCCGTGGTAACTGCCAGTGCAGGCGACCATGGTGCTTCTTCCCGTGCTTCGTTTCGCAAGCTTGAGTGCTCCTTCAATGGCTTCAGCGCCTGAGTTAACAAAGTAAGTAGCGTTGAGGTTAGGAGGGAGTAGTGAGTGTAGAAGTTTTGCCGCATTTACATTGCTTTCATGAATGAACTCACCATAAACCATGGTATGGAGATTTCTGTCTATCTGATCGTGAAGTCTTGACGTAATTGTTTGGTTTTTGTGCCCCCAGTTACTTACTCCAATACCAGATATAGCATCGAATATTTGCTTTCCAGATTTTGTGAATAGATAAACACCCTCAGTTCTTTCAATTTCGATGTTAAGAGGGTGAGGGGTGGTCATTGCTAACCCTAATTCTATTTGTCTTTCAGCTTCAAGCATTTCTTCTCAATTGCTAAATCTAACGTATTTCTAGCTCGTCAATAAATATCCATCTAGTATTGCCTGCGCCTAGGTGCCAGTTTGGGATTTTACCATAAGGATGAGCCTTCACTTTGATGAAATTCGCTTTTACGGATTTATTTGAAACAAATCGATGGACTTGCTTTTCATAATCATCAGGTGAAACGTCGTGGTCAACTTTTTCAAGTAAAAAGTAATCTTCTCCGTTTACTGAATAGTAGAATTCCACGTAATGCGGAAGCCAAATCCAAGGCTTAATGTCCTGTATACAACCAAGCGACACCTCGTTTATTTCAGTTAATTCTTTAAGGTCGATAATGATTTCAGTAGCAGTGTCGTAATAAAAGCCTTGCCAATCACCAGTTCGGAATTCCGCACCACCTTTTAATCCGTCAATTAAGGTATAGTCACCAGCAGCAGTGTATTGATGTGAATAGGGTTGATTGTATGATACAGACCAGTCGTGATCAATCTTAACAACCTCATGGTGAACAGTTTTTGATTCTAAACCACCTTTTAAAGCTTTTGCAAAAAACTCTCCACTTGAATCAATTTCAATTGTGCCTGTGTATTGAGTCCAATTTCCATCACCTGTGTGATACATAATCGCTACATCTTCATCAATACATTGAATCTTAATGTCGGCAGTGCCTCCTTGAAAGCTTTGTGGCGCCGTAAAGTTTGGAACAACTACAAATTTATCCAACGGAGTTGATTCGTTGGGTCTGTCAGATTCATCTTGCCCAAAGCCGTTTTTCCTTTTGTCAGTCATTTCAAAAGTTAGGCTTCCTCCAGAAGTTATTTGGTCGTAAGTGACAAATGACTTGGTGCTTGAGTTAAGTGAAGCTACGTATTTGCCAGAGCCGTTTTTAGAAATAGTAAGTGGGGAGCCCCCGCGTGGGTTAATCGTGACTTTAGAGAATTGAGGTGAGCCCACGGCAAGTTGTTTGG
>MDSV01009073.1_pt1 | contig 17788 bp, 13 predicted proteins | sample 810851 | NCBI WGS metagenome assembly MDSV01 (sample SAMN05326640, study PRJNA326480) | marine metagenome | isolation source: seawater | place: Atlantic Ocean: North East | collected 2012 | reverse complement strand
AGCTCCTCCATCCAGGAACGATCCAGTACTTGATACTCTTTCAATAATTTCTTCAGATGCTAACAACCACCCTACTCTCCATCCAGGTGATCGCCAATTTTTTGATAAGCCATTGATAATTACAATAGGATCTTCATTAATATCATCAATATATTCAGCGGCAGATAAAATTAGCGATTTTTTGTCTTTATCAGAATAGATATAATGTGAATAAAATTCGTCATATATGGATAAACATCTTAATTCTCTTGCTAAGACTATCCAGTCTTTTAATTCCTCACCCTGTATTACCTGACCTGTAGGATTACATGGATTACTGATTAACATTGCTGATAATCCCTTGTTAATAATTTCATCTTTTAAATCACTGATAGGCATTTTATAGTTATTTTCTTTTTTTAATGTAATGGGTATCGGTGCAAAATTCTGAAATATACTTAATAATTCCTCATAAGCCGTATAATCAGGGATAAAATGTCCCATATTTATATGCCCTAAAGTTGCCACTAATCGTGATAATGCTACTCGTCCTCCCCCCGCTACACAAACATTTTTATAACTGTATTGTGACTTTTTTCCCTTCCTAAACATTGTATTATAATAATCAGCTATTTTTTTTCTTAGATCTAATCTCCCTGCGACTGGAGCATATTCACTATTATGACTATTAATTTCTATTGTTTTTTTTCTTTTTTTACCATTAAATGTTTCTGTGTCAGGGGCACCTTGACCTAAATTTGCCCAACTTGAATCTAGTGGACTATAACCCGCGTCATAGGCTTTTTCTAAAACATAGATTACTCCTGTTTTAGGCATTTTCTTTAAGTAATTAAGATAATCTTTTGAACTCATTAAAAAAGTTTACACAAGTTTTAATAAATTTAAAACATTATTATTTTGTATTTAATTTTATTTTAACTATTTCTTTTCTTTATAAACAGCGTGTTTTCTAATGAGTGGATCATATTTTTTTACTTCTATTCTTTCTGAAGTATTATTTTTGTTTTTTGTCGTGTGATATGAGTGACCACTTTCTGTACTTTCTAATATAATATGTTGCCGATGACCTTTTTTTGCCATGCTTTACTCCTATTTACTACCTTTAAGTTGTTTCATTAACGCTTTAATACCTTTCTTTCGAATTGTTTTAATCGTTTTTGTTGTTACTCTAAGTTTTACTAATTGGCCATTAATAGTAAATCGCTTTGATTGTAAATTAATTTCTTTTTTTGTTTTTGTTCGTCTTTTTGAATGACTTACGTTGTTTGCTACTACAGCTCTTCGTTTTGTTAATTGATCTTCTTTAGGCATTTTATTCTCCAAAAATGATTCGCATTTTATTTATTAAGTATTAATAATAGCTATATTTTTAGAAATATTCAATATTTCTTTGGTTAATTTAAAATTAATGATTTAATTTCATTAAAATCAATTTGTTTTTCTGAGGCTCCATCAATATCTACAATTTCTGATAGTAATTTCTTTTTATCTTGTTGTAATTTATTTATCTTTTCTTCTACTGTGCCTGCACATATTAATCGGTACACAATGACTTTGTTTGTTTGGCCCATACGATGGACTCTGTCAGTTGCCTGTGCTTCTATAGCAGGATTCCACCATGGGTCAATATGAATAACATAATCCGCAGCTGTTAAATTCAATCCAATACCACCCGCTTTTAAAGATACTAAAAATATAATAGGATCATCACTATCTTGAAACGTATCTACTAATTCCATTCGTTTTTTTGCAGAAATACTCCCATCAATTCGTAAATGTCTTATTTTGACTTCATCTAACCATTCTTCAATTATATCTAACATGGATGTAAACTGGCTAAATACAACCACTTTATGCCCTTCATCAATTAATTCTAAAGATTTTTCTTTTAACATATTAAATTTGGCTGATTCAATTCCTAAACCTTTAAACTCTTCTACAATCCCTGGATGAGTACATACTTGTCTTAATTTCAATAAAGCAGTAAGCATATTTAATCTATCTCGTTTATTACCTGTTGTTGAAACACCTTTTTTAGCTACATCTAATACTGTTTTATATAATTCCATTTGTTCATCAGATAATGGGCATTCTAATGTAATTTCTGTTTTTTCTGGCAAACTATCTAATACTTCTCGCTTTTCTCTTCTAAGTACAAATGGTTTTATTTTGGATCGTAAAAAATCCTTATTTTCTTGTTTAATAACTTCTTCAAATTGCTTTTTAGAGCCTAAATAACTTGGCATTACAAAATCAAATAAATTCCAAATATCCTGCAGATGGTTTTCTATTGGGGTCCCTGTCATTACAAGTTTAAAGTTTGCAGATAACTGTTTTATTGCTTTTGATACTTGCGCTTGTGGATTTTTAATTGCCTGTGCTTCGTCCACCAGAATTGTTTCAAACAATATGTTTTTTAAATACTCTATATCATTTTTTAGTATTCCAAACGAAATAATAATATAATCATAGTTTTTAACTTTGTTTAATAGCTCATGTCTTTGTGGCCCAACATAAATTATTGATTTTTTGGTAGGTAAAAACCGGTTAATTTCTTTTTTCCAGTTATATAATACATTGGTTGGGCATACTACTAAGACGGGCCCTTTTTTATTACTTAAAGATGTAAAGGCTAATGTTTGTACTGTTTTACCTAACCCCATATCATCGGCTAATACGCCTCCTAATTGAACATTTGATAATAAATTCATCCAATGCACACCGTAATGTTGATATGGTCTTAATACGCCATTAAAGTCTTCTGATATTTTTGTCTCATTTACATTAAAAGAATTTACTTTGGTTATTAAGGTTTTAATATCTTCTTTATCACTGGTTGTATTAGACATCATCATGATTGGCAAAATTTCTTTTTTGGAAAATGTTTTACCAATATTAAAAGCGCCCTGCTGTTTTAATAATTTAATTTCTTCTTGTGTTGATTTACTTAATTTAACAAAGCCATTTTTTGTTTTGATATAACCTTGGTTTTCAACTAATAATCGACTGATTTCTAATAAAGATCGTTTTTCACCTTCTATGTTGCAATTTGGATCAAATTCAAACCAATCTGTTTTAGATGATTTTATTTCAAATGAAAGTGTTACAGGATCTTCTAATACATTAAAATCATCTACATTTGAATTTATTTTCCACTCTCTATTTTTTAATTCAGGTACTAATGAGTCAAAGAATTTAGCAATATCACCTGGGTTTGACAATAAAAATGGTAGATTGTTTTCATCAAACAACCCCATTAAATCTTGTAAAAAGATATCTTCCATTCCAGGTTGTCGAATCATTTTTTTTCCAGTTTGTCTGTCGATAACTTCTTTATCTTTATTGCTTGAATCTACAATTTCATTTCCATATTCAAATGATAAGACTGGATGTAAACACTGACCATCATAATTTAATGTTAATAGAGGGTTCGGAGTAATTTCTTCTGGTAACAGACCTTTAATGTTTCCAATAATTTCCCAGTGAAAACAATTTTTATAAGGTTCATATAAACGCTTCATAAACGTTGATATATCATCAGATTTTTCAATAATAAAACTTTGTCTTTCTAATAATCTGCGTAAAAATGTTTCTATTCGCTTATCTATTTTTCTTAAAATCCCTGCTGAATATAGATATATTTGAGAGTCATTTTTTAAGATTAAAAAATGTGTAATATGTTTTTTTATATATTTCTTATTTAGCATTTTTGCTACTAATTTGTAGCCAACTTGTTCTAAAATTAGAGATACTGGTAATACATCTTTTGTTGAAAATGTGTATTGCTGCTTGTTTTCAAAAATATTGACATGCACTTTATGTTTTTTTGTATTTAAAAAGAAATTAAGAATTTCTTCATTATTCATAATTCCATACACTAATCGAGATTGATAACTAAATTTTTTAGTTACCCGCGATATAAAATATAAGAATGTTGACTCTTGCTCTTTTAAAGATTGTTCCTTTTCATATAGAAACTGCATTAACTCAGTTAGGTTTAGTGATACTTTTTTCTTTTTAAAAAAAACCTCGTAAGTTAGGATCAACCTTTTTTGGGAGTCATGTACAAAGCGTACATGCGCTTTAAGTTTTTCCATATATGTTTGTATTATATGTAATTTTTTCAAATTTTAAAATAAGTAATTAATTTTTTATTTTTTACCCTTTTTTTCTTGTTTCATGTTACCCATTTAATTATCATGATTTCATAGTGTTTACGTATATGATTCTGATTAATTTAATTGTTTCTACCCAATCATTCGTATCGAATTGTAACCGATTTTTTATATCTTTATTAACATCATATTCGGAATCTGAATTTATGTTTTTATTTAAATTTTTCTACTATTTGTATATTTTGTTTGATTTTATTTCTTAAATTTTTATTACCTTTTATTTTGTTATCAATTTTTTTAACAATTTTTGCTAGATTCTCTAGCGGTGTGATAATAATTGTTTGATGAATCCCAGCTTCTATTGTTTTTATAACGGCATCGTTAATTTTAAAATTTTTTTGTATTGCTCCCATAGAAATATCATCTGAAAAAATAATTCCTTCAAATTTTAAATCTTTTATTAAATATCGCGTAATTATTTCTTCTGATAAACTTGCTGGATATTTTTTATCTATTCTTGGGTATAAAATATGGGCTGCCATTATTGCAGGAGCTCCTATATTTATACTTTTTTTAAAAGGAACAATATCGGTCTTTATCAGACGATATATATCTTTATGTATTGGCATATTAGTATGTGAATCTATTGATGTGAACCCATGACCAGGGAAATGTTTAATAACAGGTAAAATATTTTCTAATAAACTTGCGTTAATGGCCTGTTTTGCATAATTAAATACTGTTTTTGGATTATTGCCGTAACTTCTACTTCCAATAACAGTATTAGCATCATCATAAAGAATATCTAAAACTGGGCTAAAATTTACATTAATACCTATTGTTGCTAGTTCTTTGGCTTGCTTTTGATATAAGTTAAAGGCTTCTTTTTCAGAATAGTGGTTTGCAATAGTATTAGCAGCGGGCAATTGAATCATGTTTTTTTTGATTCTATTAACTTTCCCTCCTTCTTGATCAATGCAAAAAAACATTTTGTGATTAATATTTTTTTTGATTGCAGAGATAGCTTCTTTTACATGATTGGCATCTTTGTAAGCATCTGATATAAAAATCACACCGCTAATATGATTTTCTTTAATAAAGGTTATCCATGATTGATGGATGGGATAATTACTAATTCCAATAATAAGTTGCTTCCCAATTAATTTATGAGTCAATTCAGCATGCGTTGCTGTAGTTAATAGTAAGAAGTAAATTATTTTAAAAATATAGTTCACTTATAGTTTTATATCAAAATTTATTTTGTTTGAACATTATTATTTTTTTGGCTTACTTGTTTTGCTATAATCTTTGTTATGAAAATTGCTTTAGTTCAAATGAATCCGGTTATTGCTGATTTACAGTCTAACTTTGATCGCATGAAACACCACTTTGAAGCCTGTGCCTTACAGGATGTATCATTAGTTATTTTTTCAGAATGTGTGTTAACTGGTTATCCTCCTCAAGATCTATTATGTCGTCATGATTTTATTGATTCCGTACATCGTTATATTAATAAAATAAAATTAATGACAAAATCGTTTCCAGATTTAGCTATCTGCTTTGGAACTCCTTTTTTTGAGTTTGGTACATTATTTAATTCAGCATGCGTAATTCATAATGGCGATCTTATTTTTAAACAAGATAAAATTAATTTACCTAATTATGATATTTTTGATGAAAAACGTTATTTTTCATCGGGTACAAAGCAGGATATCTTTTGTTTTAAGGGATACCGTATCGGAATTACTATTTGCGAAGATGCATGGAAAAAGGATTATCATTTATATAATCATAACCCTATTGATTTTTTCTGTGATAAAAATATCGATTTAATGCTAAATTTATCCGCTTCTCCATTTGAAGTTAGCAAAGATGTTATTCGATTTGATTTGTTTGCGAATCATGCTAAAACATTAGATGTTCCTGTAGTAGTGGTTAATCAAGTGGGTGCAAATGATCATCTTATTTTTGATGGCAATAGTTTTGTAGTCTCGCCCTTTGGTGATGTGTTATGTCAATTATCTTCTTTTTCAGAGGATGTTTCTTCCCTTTCTCTTGATAAGCCCCCCTCTGTAGATGGTATGTATCATGCGTTACCTTTAACTGCTAGTATTCATGATGCGATAGTTTTAGGTATTCGTGATTATGTTGCTAAAACAGGTTTTAAGAATGTTGTTATTGGGTTATCAGGAGGCATTGATTCAGCGGTTACTTGCGCTTTGGCAGTCAAGGCCCTGGGCTCTGAAAATGTTAAAGGAGTTTCTTTACCTAGTCAGTTTTCTTCTGAGGGTAGTTTAATTGATGCAAAATCGTTAGCTGATAATTTAAATATTGAGTATTCAGTTATCTCTATCGAGGCTATCTATAATCAGTGTTTACTTGATTTAGCTCCTATCTTTCATGATTTAGAACCTAATGTTACGGAAGAGAATCTCCAAGCTCGTTCTCGTGGTATTTTGTTAATGGCTATAGCTAATAAATTTAATGCACTTGTGTTATCAACCGGTAATAAGTCAGAACTAGCTATGGGATATTGCACATTATATGGTGATATGTGTGGTGCTTTATCAGTTTTAGGCGATGTATCGAAAACACGTGTCTATGAATTAGCTCGCTTTATTAATCAAGACTCTACTATTATTCCAGAAAACTCTTTATCAAAACCCCCTTCAGCTGAACTAAGACCTAATCAAAAAGATAGTGATTCTTTGCCAGCTTATGATCAATTAGATCCTATTATTAATTTTTATATAGAAGATGGTTTAGATGCATCGTCCATTATTGAACAAGGTTATGATCAAGAGATGGTTATGTCTGTAATTAAAACCATTTGTATTAATGAGTATAAACGTTCTCAAGCACCTATTACTTTAAAAATTACCTCACAGGCATTTGGTAATGGACGTCGCTTTCCAATTGCTATGAACCTTTCTTGTTGATTTTTTAACACAAAAACACTATTTAAAATCTATTTTTCACCTTCATTATTATAGTTAAAAAAATAAAACATAAAATTTCGATATAATTTAGTGAAATTTTTTCACATCTTATTACGATAATTAAGTAACCGGAAAGATAACGAAGTTTCCCCCCTTTCTTAGTTATTCCTTCCGGTTTTTTTATACCTGAATAACTTCTTTTAAATCTGGAACGTCTTCTCTTAATCTATTTTCAATACCCATCTTTAATGTCATTACAGATGAAGGGCAATTACTACAGGCACCTTGCATACGTAAGGTTAAAACACCGTCTTCATATGAATGAAATTCACAATCGCCTCCATCCATGGCAATTGCTGGGCGAATTTCGTTATCTAATATCGTTTTAATTTTCTGAACAGATTCTGAATCATTTTCAGCATTTTCATTGGCTTGTGGTATTAATGAATCATCGAATAATACTTGATCTTTACTACATAACTCTTTAATAATATTGCTCGCTGTTTCCAATACCTCTTCCCAGCCATTTTCATCATGTTTTGTTATCGACACAAAATTGATTCCAATCATAACTCCTGCAATCCCATTGATCTCAAATAATTTTGTTGGTAATAATGATCCTGCTGCTTTTTCTTTTGAATTAAAGTCAATACTTCCTTTTTCAAGAAACGTTTTTTCTAATAAAAATTTTATGGTATTAGGGTTAGGTGTTGGCATTGCTGTTAATTTAATTTCTTCAGTCATTTTTATCTCCTTTATTCGGTTGTAATGGTATGGTCATCACTTTCATTTAATAAAGCATCTTCCAGTGCTCTCCATACTAGGGCTGCACATTTTACACGAACAGGAAACTTTTTGACACCTTCAAATACAATTAATTTTCCTAAATTGTCTTTCTCTGCGTCTTCTTCTGTTACTAAGTTTAAAAAATTGTCTTTTATATTTAGCACATCTTCTATTTTTTTGCCAATTAATGTTTCTGTCATTAAGGAACCACTAGCTTTGGAAATAGCGCATCCTGTTCCTTTAAAGCCTATATCTTCTATAATACCCTCTTTTAGACGTATCGTAACGACATACTCATCACCACATAAGGGGTTATGTCCGTGTGAGTAATGAGTGTTTGGATCTACTTCTTTAAAATTTCTTGGATTTTTATTATGTTCCAAGATCATTTGTTGATATAAATTATCTAAACTCATTTAAAAAACTCTATTACTTTTTTTAAGGCATTAACACATCTACTAATATCTTCAGCTGTATTATAACATCCGATTGATATACGGGCAGTTGCTGGTACATTTAGTAGTCTCATTAGAGGTTGTGCACAGTGATGCCCTACACGAATAGCCACATTTTCTTGATCCATAACAGTTCCAATGTCATGGGGATGAATGTCGGTCAGGCTAAAGGATAATATAGCCGCTTTCTGTTTTGATGTTCCATGAATGCTTAGTTCTGTTATACCACTAATTTCAGTGCATAATTGCTCATATAATGCAGATTCAATGCTTTGAATCCTTTTAAAACCAATGGAGTTAATATAATTTATACATTCATGTAACCCCATGATTTCCATAATAGCAGGTGTTCCAGCTTCAAATTTGGTAGGAGGTTTCGTAAATGTTGTTTTTTCAAATGATACATACTCAATCATGTCTCCACCAGTTTGATAAGGCGTCATAGCCTCTAATAGTTCATATTTCCCATATAATACGCCTATTCCTGTAGGACCGTATAACTTATGAGCTGAGAAGCAATAAAAATCACAATCTAAATCTTGTACATCAACACTCATATGCCCAACGGCTTGTGCACCATCAATTACAATAACGGCATTGCTGTTTTGTCTTGCGTAATTAATCAATTCTTTTATTGGGTTTATTGTTCCTAATACATTTGATATATGAGTAATACTTATTAATTTTGTATTCTCATTACACTTCTGTTTAAAGTCATCGATATCTAACTCGCCTGTTTCTGTTATACCGCATACCTTAATTTGCTCAGCTTTAACAACCTGTTGCCATGGAACAATATTGGCGTGATGCTCCATATCCGTTAATAAGATAGAATCACTGTCTTTAATAGTATCTTTTAAATAACTTTTAGCAATTAAATTTATGGCTTCCGTTGTTCCTTTTACAAACACTATTTCATTTTCTGTTTTGGCATTAATAAATGACTGGACAGCTTTTCGGGCTGCTAAACATTTTTCAGTAGCTTTTTGACTGATAGTATAAATGCCACGATTAATGGTTGCATAATCATCTGATACAAAAGAGGTCATTGTCTTGATGACAGACTCTGGTTTTTGTGTCGTTGCGGTACTATCTAAATAAACAAGTTCAGGGTGATTTTTAAAAATTGGAAAATCATCTCGTATATTATGCTCTTGATCACTCATATTATGACTTTATTTTACTAACAACGTCTTTGATATCAATTACTAATTCTGATTTTAATTTTTCATCAGTAATTTCTTCAATTATTTCTTCAGCAAAACCATAGGTTAATAAGGCTTTTGCTTCTGACTCTGTTAGCCCTCTTGATTTAATATAATGGACTTCTTCTGGGTTTAATTGTCCAATTGTACTCCCATGAGCGCACTGCACATCATCGGCATCAATTTTTAATTGAGGTCTAGAAAGAGCTCTTGCTGCATCAGAAAATAATAAAATTTGATTCATTTGTTGTGAATCTACTTCATGAGAGCCTTTTGCTACATAAACTAACCCTGAGAACTCAGCAATTGCTTTGTCATCTAAGATCGTTTTAAAATGCTGCTTACAAAAACAATTTTTAGATTCATGATTAATCGTTAAATGATTATAAAACTGTTCTTCACCTGCTAAAACACTAACTCCTTTTAAGTTTAACGTAGCTTTTTCTTTATAAAATGTTACATTTGTATCGTGTCTTGTTAGTAATGCATTTGCTACATAGGTAATATGATTACAATTACTATTTTCATTCATATGAATAATGGCATTAAAAAAGGCTTTAGATGCATTATCTTTAAAAATATGATTTACATTTACATTCGTATTATCCTTACAAATAAGTTCAAATGATGTATTGGTAAGGGTGGTATCAGAGCCTTGTTTTTGATGATATAAAGACGTCGTAAGTGAACAATTCTCTTCAACAATTACATTGATTTTACTATTTACGGTAACACTTTCCTCAGAATGATCAGATGTAATCAAAATGGTTAAGGGTTCTTTGATCTCTGCGGAACATCTAATGGTTATTACTTCATTAGAACATGCTGAATTTAAATATGATAATGAACTACTTTCAAGGTTAAATTGAAGCGATTCATTACTACATTGCGTGATATCATTTGTGATAGAAAGTCCAGCTATAGTTGGTTTTGATTGTAAAGATCCATTCTTTATAACAACAACTTCAGATTCTGTTATTGTATCACTTTTTTCATAATAACTTTTTTCTAACGTTTCATGATCTGTATCGGGTGTCCAATAAAGCCAATTTTCATGCTTTTTAGTTGGAAAACCTTTTTCTTTGAATTCGTCTTTTGACTTTTTTTGTAATGTTTCTAATTTCATTGTCTTATGATTTATCTTCTTTAAAAACATCATAACCTTGATCTTCTAAGGTTAGAGCTAAAGATTTGTCTCCTGATTTAATAATCTTTCCCTCAGCCATAATATGAACGATATCGGGAACAATATGATTCAGTAATCGTTGGTAATGAGTGATGATTAAAATCATTTTGTTTTCTGACTTAAAATGGTTAATTGCATCTGAAACTTGTTTTAATGAATCAATATCCAAACCAGAATCGGTTTCATCTAAAACAACAACACGGGGATCTAACATTAGCATTTGTAAAATTTCGTTTCTTTTTTTCTCTCCACCTGAAAACCCATGATTTACAGGTCTACTTAAAAATGCTTCCTTCATATTTAATACAGTTAGTTTTTCTTTAATTAAACTATCAAAATCAAAAGGATCTATTTCTGGTTTATTATTATATTTTTGCTTTGCGTTATAAGCCATTCTTAAAAATTCAGAGTTATTAACGCCTGGTATATCAACCGGATATTGAAACGCTAAAAACACACCTTCATTCGCTCTTTGATCAGGCTCTAAGTCTAAGATATCTTTTCCATCAAGCTGAATATCCCCTTCAGGATCTTCAAAATCAGGGTGACCCGATATTACTTTTGCTAAGGTACTCTTTCCTGATCCGTTAGGCCCCATAATGGCATGAATTTCTCCCGGTTTTATGGTTAATGAAATACCATTTAAAATATCTTTTTCTTCGATACTCGCTTTTAAATCTTTTATTTCAAACATGTTTATTTTCTCCTACCCAACTGTATTTTCTAATTTTAAACTTAGAAGCTGTGTCGCCTCTACAGCAAATTCAGTTGGTAATTCTTTAAATACATCAGCACAAAATCCATTTACAATGGTTGTTAAAGCATCTTCTAACGAAATCCCTCGTTGCTGGCAATAAAACAACTGCTCTTCTGATACTTTTACGGTTGCTGCTTCATGACCTAAGTTTGAGGATGCATTTCTCACATCAATATAAGGAAATGTATTGGCCGAACATTCATCTCCAATTAACATTGAATCACATTGTGTAAAATTTTCAGACTCTTTAGCTGATTTGTTAATTTGTACTTTTCCGCGATAGGTATTAATTGATTTACCAACGGATATTCCTTTTGATACAATCGTGCTTTTTGTATTTTTCCCAATATGAATCATTTTAGTTCCCGTATCAGCTTGTTGAAAATGATTGGTTAGCGCTACAGAAAAAAACTCCCCTATCGATTCATCCCCAATTAACATACAACTAGGATATTTCCAGGTAATAGCTGATCCTGTTTCTATTTGTGTCCAACTAATTTTTGATTTTTTACCTAAACATTTACCACGCTTTGTAACAAAGTTATAAATACCACCTTTTCCCGTTTTCGGATCACCTGCATACCAGTTCTGAACCGTTGAATATTTAATTTCTGCATTATCTAGAGCTACAAGTTCAACAATAGCGGCATGAAGCTGATTGGTATCAAATTTTGGTGCAGTACACCCTTCTAAATAACTTACATGACTATTTTCTTCACAGATAATCAATGTTCGTTCAAATTGCCCAGTATCTTCTGCATTAATTCTAAAATAAGTCGATAACTCCATTGGGCAAATAGTGTCTTTTGGAATATAAACAAAGGATCCTTCTGTAAAAACAGCAGAATTTAAGGCTGCAAAATAATTATCTGTATGAGGCACAACGGATCCCATATATTTTTTTATAAGATCAGGATATTTTTCAACAGCTTCTGAAAAAGGACAAAAAACAACCCCATGCTTTAATAGCTTATCTTTATAGGTAGTAGCCACAGATACACTATCAAAAATAGCATCCACTGCTACATTGGCTAATTTTTTTTGTTCGTTTAATGGAATCCCTAACTTTTCAAAGGTTCTTTTTAACTCTGGATCAACATCATCCATAGACTTAAGTTTTTCTTTTGGCTTTTCTGGCGCTGCATAATAATGTAAGGCCTGATAATCAATTTTAGGATAATTGAGTAGTGCCCAATCGGGTTCTTCCATTGTTAACCAATGTTTAAAAGCTTTTAGGCGAAACTCTAAAATAAAATCGGGTTCATTATTTTTGGCTGATATCTTTCTGACAATGTCTTCATTTAATCCTTTTTCGATTAACTCTGTCTTGATATCCGTCTTAAATCCGTATTCATATTCTTTATTAGCGATATCGCTAAATTCTTTTAAACTCAATTTAAATCTCCATGCTCTTGATAGTATTTACTTATCAAAATCTATTTTATGTTGATTTTTATTATAAAATAGAAAGATTCTTTAAGCAATCATTAGCAATCTGCCTTTTATTCTTTTATATAAAAATAGTTTTATTATACTGAAATATTTTGTTCTACTTTTGGATTATAGGCATGTGCTGAATGACCAAAAAAGAGTTCAGCTGATTCCATAATCGTTTCTGATAATGTTGGATGAGCATGGACTGTTTCAGCTAAATCAGCTGCATATAGTCCATTTGATATGGCTAAACATCCTTCTGCAATCAATTCACTGGCTCCTGGACCTACAATACCCATTCCTAAAATACGTTGGGTATCTTTTTCTAAAATTAACTTTGTTAAACCATCAGTTCTTCCTAAACTTAAGGCTCGTCCTGATGCTGCCCAACTAAACTTAGAGGTTTCAATAGCAACCCCCTGCTCTTTTGCATCTGTTTCTGTCAGACCACACCAGGCAATTTCTGGATCCGTAAATACAACACATGGAATCACCATATTTTCTTTTGTAACGCGGTGACCTAAAATCGATTCAACAGCGATTGTTGCTTCTTTAGATGCTTTATGTGCTAATAAAATACCACCAGCCACATCTCCGATAGCATAAATATGAGTGTGATTGGTTTGTAATTGCTCATTAACTGTAATAAATCCCTTTTCATCTGTTTTAATATCAATATTGTCTAATCCCATATTTACCGTATTAGGTGTTCTTCCTACTGAAATCAAAACATTATCATAGGATTCATTTTTCTGTTTTCCATCAACTGTATACTGTACTTCTATTTGCTTTCCTTTAGTTGCCATTTTTGTTACTTTTGCATTAAATATTAGTGATTCAAAATTTTCTTTTGCTGTTGCCATTACAGGACGTATTAAATCAGGATCTGCACCTGCTAAAATACCATCAAGGGCTTCAATAACCGTCACCTTTGATCCTAAGCCGGCATATACAGAACCTAACTCCATACCAATGTAACCGCCACCTACAACTAACATCGTTTTAGGTATTTCTTCTATCTCTAAGGCTTCTGTTGATGTCATAATTCTCTTATTACCTAGATCAAAGGTACTTGGCATCGCTGGCTGTGATCCTGTTGCAATAATGGCATGTTCAAACTCGATAAATTGTTGACCTTTGTCAGTTTCAACTCTGCAAACGTGGGTTTCTTCAAGATGGGCTCTTCCTTGGATAAATGTTACATTCTTTTTCTTACATAATGTAGCTATGCCTTGATTTAATTTTGTTATAATACTTTGCTTCCATGTTCTTAATTTATTGATATCTATTTTTGGTTTGCTAAAACTGATTCCAAATTCATCTGCTGTTTTAGCCATATGTAATATTTCTGTAGCATGAATTAATGCTTTTGAGGGGATGCAACCTTCATTTAAACATGTACCACCTAGCTCAGCACGTTTATCAATTAAACAAACATGTTTGCCTGAACTTGCTGCATAAAATGCGGCAGCATAACCTCCAGGGCCGCCACCAATAACAACTACATCAAATTTTTTAGCTTTCATTGTTACGATATCTCCTTTATTTCAGATTCTGTAATGGTTTCAAATTGATTTTTAACTTCCATAGCAAATCTTGCACCATCTGCGCCATCGATAATACGGTGATCATACGATAAACAAATTGGCATTTTTAACAACATTTTACTTAACTCTTTATTAGGCTTAAATTCTCCTGAACCAATTCCTAAAATAGCAACTTCTGGTGTATTAATTATAGGTGTAAATGCACCTACACCCAGTCCACCTAAATTTGAAATGGTAAAGGTGCTACCTTGTAATTCTTCAACGCTTAATGTTCTATCTTTTGCTTTATCGGCTATTTCTGTTAATTCTTTCGCTAAAATCAACAATGATTTTTTATCGACATCCTTAATTACCGGTACAATTAAACCATTTTCGGTATCTACAGCTATTCCCATATGATAATACTTCTTTTTAATAAGTTCGTTTTTATTTGGATCATAAGAGGCATTAAATTGAGGAAATTTTTCCAATGCCCTTTGAACTGCTTTGATAGCAAAGACAGTTAAGGTTAGCTTTGCTCCTTTTTTCTGATATTTAGGATTGTATTGTTTTCTCATAGCCATCAAATTAGTAATATCAACATCGAGTTGTTGTGTGACATGAGGCACGGTTTGCCATGCTGTTACCATCTTTTCGGCTATTTTTTTCCTTAAAGGTGAGCATTTTTCTACATCTACTACTCCCCACTTCGAAAAATCAGGTAGAGCTACTTCTTTTTTAGGTTTTGTTTCTGATTCAGTACTTGGATTTAACATTAAAGACTGTAAATAGTTGATATGATTACTCACATCAGTTTCTGTAATCCTTCCTGAGTTTCCTGTGCCTGAAATATAACGTAAATCTAACCCAATTCGATACGCTAGTTTTTGAAGTGAAATTGAGGTTGATACGGCTGAATTTATTGTTGGTGCTTTTGCGGAAACGGCAACGGGTTGTACCTGTTTCGGAGCAGAAACATTTACAGGCTGTACTACTTCCTGTGTTATACTTTGTTTTACCTCAGCATTTCCACCTGAATCTAATTGCCCAATTAAAGTTCCATTAGAAACGGTATCTCCCTCTTTGATTGTTAATGATGTAATCGTTCCTGCAGCTGGTGACGGTACTGGCGCCACAGCTTTATCGGTCTCTAATTCGATTAGCGTTTGATCAGCTGTTACTGTGTCACCTTGCTTTACTAAAATTGAAATGACGATTGCAGAATCGATGCCATCTCCTAAATTTGGAATTTTTATGTCCATACCTTTTTTCTCCTCATAGTCCTAAATAAATTCTGGAAACGATTTCTTTGGATCGATTCCTAATGTTTTTATTGCTTTTTGTACCTCATTCATCTTTATATCTTTATTTAAAGCTAATTGATATAAACATGCAACTATAATTGACTCTTTATCAATTTCGAAAAACCGTCTTAGGTTTTCTCGGGTATCACTTCTACCAAAACCATCTGTTCCTAAAGTAAATAGTCCGCCAGGAACCCATTTATCAATTTGATCTGGCACCATTCTCATATTATCTGAAACGGCTACAAAAACACCTTTTTCTTTTTTTAGTGTTTTTTCAACATAATTTTCTTTTTTTGTTTCATTAGGATGTAACATATTATACCTATCACAGCGGATTGCCTCTGTTCTTAACTGTTTGTAATTGGTTGCCGACCATATATCTACATCGATTTTGTAATGCTCTAATAAGTATTCTTGAGCTTCTAATGCAATTTTCATGATACTTCCACTCGCTAATATATGCACTTTTTTCTTTTGTTTATGATTGGAGGCGTTGAACTTATAAAGCCCTTTTATAATTCCCTCTTCTACCCCTTTAGGCATTTCTGGATGCATGTAATTTTCATTGCCTAATGTTAAATAGTAAAACACATCATTTTTATCTTCATACATATCTTTCATACCATGAAATAGAATAGTTCTAATTTCGTACATAAAGGCTGGATCATAACATTTTAGGGTTGGTATCGTACTTGCTAAAATCAAACTATGGCCATCTTGATGCTGTAAACCTTCTCCATTTAAGGTTGTTCTCCCGGCTGTTGCACCTAATAAAAATCCTTTTGTTTTCATATCTGCTGCTAACCACATTAAATCGCCTATGCGTTGAAACCCAAACATGGAATAGTAAATATAGAATGGAATGGTATGTTTTCCATGTGTAGCATAAGATGTTCCTGACGCTATAAAGGAACACATGGAACCACTTTCATTAATTCCTTCTTCTAAAATCTGGCCATCTTTGGCTTCTCGATAATAAATAATCGTTTCAAAATCAACGGGTTCATAAAGCTGCCCTAAATGTGAATAAATTCCATATTGTTTGAAAAATGATTCCATTCCAAAAGTTCTTGCTTCATCTGGGATAATAGGAACTATTTTACTACCCAAGTCTTTATCTCTTAGTAATTTACTTAAAATTCTGACAAAAGCCATTGTTGTTGAAATGGGTGTTCGTGACTCTTTTGTAAATTCTTCAAATCCAGTAATAGCGGGAATTTTAATTGTATCAGCTTTTGTTTTACGTTCTGGTAAAAAGCCACCTAATTGTTTCCGTTGATTGAGTAAATATTGTATTTCAGGTGATGATTGTGGCGGTCTGTAAAAAGGAGCGTCCACTACTTTTTCGTCACTTAATGGTATAGATAACTTTTCTCGATACTCTCTTAATTCTTTTTCATTTAATTTCTTTTGTTGATGAGAAATATTTTTACCTTCACCGGCTTCACCTAAGCCATACCCTTTTACTGTTTTAGCTATAATAACACTGGGAGCCCCTTTATGTTCTGTGGCTTCCTTATAAGCCGCATATACTTTTTTAGGATCATGACCACCTCGTAATAATCCTTTTAACTGTTCATCTGTTAGGTGATTCACACATTCTAATAAGGCTGGATATTTCCCAAAAAAATGTTTTCTAAAATAACTACCAGGTTCTACAACATATTTTTGATAATCACCATCCACGGCCTCTCCCATTCGCTTTATCAATAAGTTCCGATGTGGTGAGGCTAATAACTCATCCCAATCTGAGCCCCATATCACCTTAATGACATTCCAACCTGCACCATGAAAGACAGATTCTAGCTCTTGAATAATTTTAGAATTACCTCTAACCGGCCCATCCAATCGTTGTAAATTACAATTTACAATAAAGGTTAGATTATCTAACTTTTCTCGTGCAGCAATACTTAAAGCGCCTAATGATTCTGGTTCATCGGATTCACCATCACCCATAAAACAAAATACACGTGGTTCTTGTTCTGGACTAATGATCTTTCTGGCAACTAAATAGCGGTTAAATCGTGCTTGGTATATGGATAATATTGGACCTAATCCCATTGATACCGTTGGATATT
>MDSV01160597.1_pt1 | contig 17791 bp, 18 predicted proteins | sample 810851 | NCBI WGS metagenome assembly MDSV01 (sample SAMN05326640, study PRJNA326480) | marine metagenome | isolation source: seawater | place: Atlantic Ocean: North East | collected 2012 | reverse complement strand
CACGTTGATAGGCTGGATGTGGAAGCGCAGTAATGCGTGCAGCTGACCAGTACTAATAGCTCAATTGGCTTGATTTATGCACTGAAAAAAATTTTTGTAGGTACAAAGATAATTGATATTTTATTTTAAAAAACCCCCAAACATCTTTGAATGGGGTTTTTTTTTGATGGGCTAATTAATATACTGTATAAGAATTTTTATGATCAAAAAAAACGTAAAAGTTGCTGGTGATAAAATTATTGCCAAAAATGCATCATGGAGTTTTAAGGGTAATGTGGCTAAAAATTTTAATAATCATATTTCTCGATCAGTCCCATTTTACCAAGAGGGTCATAAAATAATTGAAAATTTGAGTGATTTTTTTTTAAAAATCGATTCTAATTGTTATGACCTTGGTTGCTCTACTGGAAAACTTTTGAAAGATTTAAGTACAAAGCATATTAACAAGAACATCAAATTCAAAGGCATTGATAGTGTTAGAGAAATGGTTAAATATTCAAAAACAAAAGGAAATAAAAAGTTAAAAAATTCTAATAAAGTTGAGTTTGTCAAAAAAAATCTTGAAGATATTAAATTTGAAAAAAATGACTTAACTATTTCTTATTATACAATGCAATTTATAAGACCCGATCAAAGACTAAAAATTTTTAAAAAAGTTTATAAAAGTTTAAATTTAAATGGTGGTTTTATTATGTTTGAAAAAACCCGTGCCTCAGATGCAAGATTTCAAGATATTTTTAATGCCGTTTATAATGAATTTAAAATTGAAAACAATTATTCATACGATGAGATTATGAACAAATACAGAAGCTTAAAAGGAATTTTAGAACCATTTACTGATAAAGATAACTTACGTTGTTTAAAGGAAGCGGGTTTTAAGCATACCATTTCTATATTTCAGTGGACTTGTTTTAAAGGATATCTTTGTATAAAGTAAAATCATGAATTACTCTCAGATTAAAAAATTTTTAAATTATCTTAAAATCAAAAAATATCACCCAGTAAATTATAAGAAATGTGAAATATGTAATTGTAAAAAAACAAAAGAAATTACTTTAAAATCATCTTGGGGGAATAATAAATGGGGTGTCTTACCGGTTCATTGTTGTGTAAATTGTGGCTTTATTTTTCAAAACCCAAGATTTGATAAACACGTTTATCAAGAATATTATAACAACGCGTATAGAAATATTACTTTAGAGTCCATAAAACCTCCTAAGACATTTTTAGATGATCAAAAGAAAAGAGGAGAGCTTTTATTTAAATTTATTAAGAAATATATTCCTAAAAAAGGATCTATGCTAGATGTGGGATGTTCAGCTGGAATGATGTTGTTACCTTTTTTAAGAAATGGATGGAAATGTAGTGGTAATGATCCAGTCGAAAGCCATATTGAATATGGTAGGAATAAGTACCAACTTTCTTTGGAAGCTATTCAAGCAGAAGATATGGTTTTAAAAAAGAATTCTTTAGATCTAATTATAATTATGGGCTCTTTAGAACATGTTTACGATATGAATATAGTTATGGAAAAGTGTGAAAAAGCGATAAAAAAAAATGGTATATTAGTATTAGAGGCCAGGGGTAATCCTCTTGGATATACTAAAAATTACTTTAACCTTAGTCATCATAGATATTTTTATGAAAATACCATGCAGCTAACTATGAGGAAATATGGCTGGGAACCATTCTTGACAACGACTTACCCAATTACTGGAGATTCAAGAGAAAATACCCAATTTTGTATAGGAAAATACAAAGGAAATAATATAAAAAAAACTTTTAAGAGTTTAATTAAAAATGGAAAAAGAGAGACATATTTAGATATGTTTTATAAATTTAAGTATTTTAATTATAGAGCTAAAAATATTAAACATCTTATAGCTAAGATTGGAAAATAGCATTTCTAAAATAAAAATTACTTTAAAGGTTTTCTTTGAATTAAATTAAAAAAAATGAATTTATTTACCACAAATAAAATTGGAACAATTTATGACGATCAGATCACAATTCAAGAAAATATAGATCTTGATTATTTAAATAAAATAGTTTTTGGAAACAAAGAATATTTATCAAGTATAATCAAAAAAAACAAAAATAAATTTTTATTACTTCTCAATGACTCAATATTAAAATTGAATTTCCCCTTTCCTATTACAAGGCAAATATATTTGTTCATAAAAAATAATGAAAATGATTTAAATTTAATATTTAATTACCTAGCTTTTCGATTGAAATTTTATTTAAGTTCTACAAAATTAATAGATTTAGATCATCCACCATATTTATTAATTGAAACAGTTTCAACTTGTAATTTAAGATGTGGATTTTGCTTTCAAACTGACAAAACTTTTACAAAGAAACCTTATATGGGTGTAATGGACTATAGTTTGTTTAAAAAAATTGTTGATGAAGCAGATAGAATCGGTACAGGTGCTGTTACACTTGGAAGTAGAGGAGAGCCAAGTCTTCATAAAAATATTTCTGAATTAGTTGATTATCTTGGCACAAAAAAAAATATTTTTGAAAAAAAATTTATTACTAATGCTACAAAACTTAATTCAAAATTAATTAATTCATTACTAAAAAATAATTTTAATATCATCCAAATATCAGCTGATCATTATAAAAAAGCTGAATATGAAAAGTTAAGGTTAAATAGTAATTTTGAAGAAATAGTAAAAAATGTTGATAATCTATATAATATTAGAAAAGAAAAATACCCACATTCAATTTCAGAAATTCGAGTATCTGGAGTTGATGCTAATAAAAATCTTAATAGAGAAAAATTTGAAAAATTTTGGAAAATAAGAAGTGATCATGTTACAGCAGGTTTCCCTCATGAGAGATGGAATACATACCTAAATCAAAAACATCCTAATTTAAATACACCCTGTCAGGATTTATGGGACAGAATGTATGTTTGGTTTGATGGGAAATGTAATCCTTGTGATGCAGATTACAAAAGCTATTTGAGTTATGGAAATATTAATGAAAATTCAATTAAAAAAATATGGAATTCTGAAAAAATTAAAAGCCTAAGGTTAAAACACTTAAATAATCAGAGGAAAGATATAGTTCCATGCGACAGATGCGGAATAGATTTCAAAAATTAAAAATAGGTATTATAGGTGACGGTGTTCACTCCAAAAGAATTCAAAAAATTTTGAAAAAATTAAGTTTGAGATTTATAATTTATAAGCCAAACCGAAAAGATATAAAAAAAAAATATTCAAATTTTAATGAAATTAAAGAGTGCAATGCAGTTTTTATTGTATCTCCAAATAATACTCATTTAAATTATATTAATAAATTTAAACTAAGAAGTTATATATTTTGTGAAAAACCCCCTACTAACTTATTAAAAGAAATTAAAAAATTAAAAAAATTAAATCATAAAAAGATATATTTTAATTACAACTTTAGGAACTCAAAACTAGGAAAAATAATAAAAGATATTAAAAAGTTTAATTTAGGAGATTTTCATTACGGAAATATTATTACCAGTCATAACTTGGCTCAAAAAAAAAATTATATAAACTCATGGAGGTCTAGAAAAAGAAATAGTCCTAAAGGTGTTTTTGAAATTGTAAGTATTCATTGGATAGATTTTATAAATTATTATTTCAAGATAAAAAAAGTTATCAATTCAAATCTTAGAAATACATCAAACGTTGGTTCTTCTTACGATAATAGTGCTACTACAATTATAATGAATAATAATGCTCAAGTTGATATCTATTCTTCATATGATGCCCCGTACTGTAATAAATTAACATTTGTATTTAAAAATGGTTTAATAGAAAAAGATGAAAAAACAATTAAGATATTTGGACCTGCAAATAATTATGATAAAAATTATTTTACAATAAGGCCGAAACTAATAAAGTCTTTTCATTTGAATGAAGATAAAGATTATATAGAATCAATCAAATTTAATGTTATTAAGTTTTTGAATATTGCTTCAGCAAAAAAAAATTTTTCTAAGTTTGATTTTGATATATCTTTAAAAAGCAATTCATTGTTATTTTAATAATTAAGTAATTTTTCTTGCTAATTTTAGGTCAAAAAGATCGTCTATTTCTATTGTCCTCTCTGTAAGAAAGGCAAGTGATTTATTTCCATATAATTTTCTTTTTTTTATAACATAATTAGTTTTGTATATATCTATGTAACCATTTGCGAAATATGTTTTTTTAAAATTCTGTCTTGGTGAATCGATTTTATCCATAGTAAAGTTTTTAATAATAGGTTTAAGAATTTTATTTTTTATAATTAGGTTTTTATAAGAAGTTTCAGACATTTCTTCCACAGATCTTAATGATGAACAATTTTTATAGTTTTTTTTAAAATATGTGATTGCTTTATCAATTACCCTGTAATCTCTAAATGGAGTAGTTGGTCTTATGTTTATAATTATTTTTGGATGTATATTTAATTTAGCTAATTTTTTTATAGAATATTCAACAAACTCAATATCAGTTGAGTTATCTTTAGAAATTGATTTTGGCCTGTTAAATGGCACTTTTGACCCATATTTTTTAGCAATATTTTTATAAATAGTTGAGTCGGTTAGGACAAAGAAATGATCAATTTTTTTTGATTTTTTACACACATCAATAGCCCAGGCTAAGAGGGGTTTATTTTTTATTTTTTGAATATTTTTATTTTTAATACCTTTTGATCCAGATCTAGCTGGGATTATAGCTACTGTTGTAATTTTTTTTTTTTTCAATTTTTTTAGAAATTCTAGCACACTATTTAGTTATTTTTAAAAATAAATATCTTTATATGTGAGTAAATTAATGTACATATGTACTGATGTTTACAAAACCATTCCTAATAGCTGAAATTGGAATTAATCACAATGGCAATTTAGAAATAGCAAAAAAGCTAATTGATATGTCAAAAAAAGCTAATTTTGATTGTGTTAAATTTCAAAAAAGAGACATAAATATAGTTTATTCAAAAGAAATTTTAGACTCACCAAGAGAAAGTCCATGGGGCAAAACTCAAAGAGATCAAAAAACAGGATTAGAATTTAATCAAGAAGAATATGATGAAATAAATGAATATTGCAAGAAGATAGATATTAAATGGTTTGCTTCTGCATGGGACTTTAATAGTTTAAATTTTATTGATCGATACAATCTTGATTATAACAAAATAGCTTCTGCTATGATAGTAGACAGTAGTTTTTTAAAAGAGGTTGCAAATAGAAACAAACATACCTTTATTTCTACTGGTATGTCCACAACAAAAGATATTGATAACGCTGTAAAAATTTTTACTGACAAAAATTGTAGTTTTGAGTTAATGCACTGTGTTTCAACTTATCCAATGAAAGTGGAAGATGCTAATTTATTAACAATCAATGCTCTAAAAAAAAGATATAATTGTGATGTAGGGTATAGTGGACATGAAAATGGTATTGCTGTGTCTTTAGCTGCTTTTTCGTTGGGTATTACTTCTTTGGAAAGACATATTACATTAGATAGATCAATGTATGGAAGTGATCAATCAGCTTCTCTTGAATTTACTGGCATGCAAAATCTTTCTGAAAGTATAACAAAAATGAAAACTGCTTATGGAGTAGAAAAGTTGGGACATATTTTAGAAGATGAAATCCAAATTGCAAAAAAGTTAAGGGCACATATTAATTCTATAAAATAATTTCACCTTTTCTAAATGGAATTAATCAAAAATTATAAGAACACAATATTTTTTATAGACCCTAGAAATATAATTTATTCCTTACATCCCTCCAAACACTGTCAATTTAATCACTTTGATTTAGATAAACTTCATCCTCACGCAGGTATCAATAGAGGTTTTTTTAAAGAAGATGATAAGGGTTTCATTAAAGTAATAAATTCTAAATGGGATGTAAATGGACCAAAATTTGAGAGTTTGCTTGAATATATTGCATTAGAGGAACATTATAAAGGTAAACAAAAATGGAGAAACTCAGAATTTGCTAATAGAATAATTAAATACATTCTCTCAGGTAATATAATGAAAAACTTTAATCGAGAAGATAATAGATGGAAAACCTCTGATTTTAATAAAAGATTGTTAAATTATATAGAAAATAAAAAAGTTGGTACAGAAGTGGAATTAAAAAAGATTATAATTGAACGAGAAAATGAAATTAACCTTCTTTTTGATAACATTTTAAAATTAGGTATTTTACCATGTGAAGCAAATAATATTGCAGAAGGATTTATTAACAATATATCAATAAATTTAGGAGGTAAATCTCAAAATTTTTTTAACCATAGAGGCCATCACAGATTATCTATAGCCAAAATATTAAATCTAAAATTTATTCCAGTAAAGATTGCTGTAGTAAAAAATATATCAATATTAAAAAAATTTGTATCAAATAATGATTATAAAAAAGTTAATTAACAGTTTAATAACTATACTTGATTAACTAATTATGGATTTGTAGAAAAATTATGTGTGGATTTATATGTTTTATAAATGAAAGAGTAATTTCAAATAATTATTTAAAACTTGTAAAAAGAAAAGAAATACTAATTCATAGAGGGCCTGACTCCCAAAAACATTATACAGATGAAAATTTTTCTGCATACTTTAAGCGTTTATCAATTATTGACTTATCTAAAAAATCTGACCAACCATTGTTTTCACAGAATAAAAGATATGTATTAGTTTTTAATGGTGAAATTTATAATTTTAAAGAGTTAAAAAATAGATTGTTAGAAAAAAAAATTAAATTTTATTCTAATGGTGATGCAGAGGTACTATTAAAATACTTTTGTTTTTATGGAGATAGCTTTATTGATGATTTACAAGGTATGTTCAGTTTTTGTATTTGGGATAAATATAAAAAAAAACTTATTGCCTACAGAGATCGATATGGGCAAAAACCTTTGTATTATGTAAAAACTAATAGAGGACTGATTTTATCCTCAGAAATTAAAGATATAAAAAAAGTTATCAATTTTTCAGAAAATAACTTTATAATAAAGAAGTATCTATATCGCAACATTCTTGATGTTCAAAATGATACATTTTATAAAAAATTAAAGAGACTTGGTCCATCTAAAAAACTCTCATTCAGAGAAAATAATTTAAAGATTAACAAATACTATAATTTGAGAATAGTTGATAAAATAAATTATGATAAAGATGAATTTTTGTCTAAGTTTCAGGAAACTGTAAAACTACATTTAACATCAGATGTCAAAATCGCTTTTCTTTTGAGTGGAGGTTTAGACTCATCATCTATAGTAGCGAGTTCTATGGATTTCCAAAAAAACCTAAAAGCTTTTTCGATATACCCAAAAAAAACATTTGATGAAAGACCATGGATAAAAGATTTTGTTTCTCAAAAAAAAATTAATCATGAGTTTATAAATGTTGAAAAAGAAATTAACATTGAAGGTTTCAAAAAAGTGCTAAGTTTTCAGGATGAGCCATTTCATGGAACAAACTGTATTTATCAATTTTTTCTGGCTCATGAAATTAAAAAGCAGGGATATAAAGTAGTGCTAACAGGAGAGGGTGCAGATGAAGTTATGGGAGGATATGATAGAATGTTTTTGAATTATATGACTTATCTGCTTAAAAATAATTATATAGATAAGTTTAAGAAAATAGCAGCCTTCAGAAAGTTAAATATTAATTTTTTAAAGAGTAAAATTATGCATTCATTGCGAAATATTAAAGATGATCTGACTGATTTTGAAAATCATTTAGCTTTCAATTTTTTAAAAAAATCAAAATCTAAAGAAATAGATAACCTTTACAAGCTGAAATGGAATAATTTAAAAAATTTAGAAGGTAATATTTTTAAAAAAACTTTGAAAAATTCTATATTTTCTAATGATCTACAGCTAGCTCTAAGAATGTCAGACAGGAACTCTATGTCTGCTAGTATGGAAAATCGTACACCTTTTTTAGATCATAAATTTGTAGAATATATTTTTTCTATAAAAACAGAAAGTTTTTATATGAATAATTTATCAAAAGGCATGCTTAGAGCAGCTATGCAAGGTGTAAATACTAAGAAAATAATAAATAGATCAAACAAATCTGGTAGGCCAGGCAGTGATAGTTATTTTATATACAATAAAGTTTTTGAAGATTTTATAGAAAAAATTAAAAACTCGAATTTAGAAGAATATGGTTTTAATACAAAAAAAATATATAAAACGTTAGTTAAAAATCAAAGAGATCTAAAACAATTTTCTCTCAATAAAAATATTAGTAATAATAATAATTTTTTCTTCAGATTATATTCATATTTACTTTGGTCAAAATTAGATTAAATTTTTTTGTAAAAGTTGATTTGTTTAATCAAAAAAAACTATCTTGCTGAATTCTATCAGACTGCTTTCCACTCAAAATTCTATTTGTATTTTTTTTCCATACGCATCTTTTAATATGCAGACCCATTTTTTGTCTTTCTCTCTTTTTTTTAGAAAGGTCAAAAATATAATTCTTGATATCTCTAATACTGAGATCAAGATCTCCATCACATGGAATTGTTTTTGTTTCATCTAATTCCAGTAAAAGACTAAGGTAATTAACTCTTTTATTATACATTTCTTCTAAAGTGTGATTATCATTAATTTTTCTTTTTAATGAAGTTTCAGGCTTAACATCAAGATAAACTATTCCATCAGGTAAAGGAAAATATTGTTCTAAAGGTAAATATTTGCTTTTTTTATTTGGAAACTCACCTCTGATCCTATCTGTAGTATATCTTTCAAACAAAGTAATACCAAACCCAGAGTCTGCCCAAGCCATTCCAATTTTATATTTAATAAATCTATCAAATAGATCAATGGATTGACCAATCAAAGATATAATTAAATTTAATGGGTAAATTTTTTTTATAAAAAAAACTTTTAATAACTTTTTTAAACCTTTTCTTAAGTTGCCAACCAAGGGAAGTATAGGCATATCTGGTCTCATACTTATATAGGCTGGGTCCATTTTACTAAAATTTTTTAGCATATAAGTAATCAATGTTGTTTTTCCCGAACCATCATTACCTACTAATGCAATTGCTGGTAGTGGTTTGTGGTTTTTACTCCATTTTGCTCTATTTCCAAATAACAGTGCATACAAAAATTTTTTTGTGGTAAATAAATTTTTTAAATACAACTTTCCAGAATAAACCTTTCTTTTCTTTTGACGTAAAATTCTTTTTTTAATCCAAAATTTTTTAACATCGTCATTTTTTTCAAAAGATGTAAAATCATTATTAATCAGCATATTAATCCAAACATTTTCAGATTTTAGATATTTAGATGATAGATTTAAAATATATTTAAGATCATTATCACTCAGTGAATTTAAATTTTTTTTTAATTTAAATAATTGTTCATAAGAATGAACTATTCCATGTGAAAAGTACTTTATCAATTTGAAAAATATTATAGTATTTAGATCGAAATGTTTTAAACCAGTTCTTTGACATTTTTTTGCTGAAATAAATTTTTCTTTATTAAGTGATTTTGTTTTCTTTGAAAAAATATTTAAATCTTCAAAATCTAAATTAATAAATTTTGATGTTTCTTTATGATTTATTAGAAATCTAAAAGATCCTTCCTCTCTTTCGTGTAAAATTAAATCTTTTTCATCAAATTTAAATAACTTATCACTTGAAATATAAAATGTATCAATATCTCTTCCACTAAAATGTATAAAATTATCACATTCATGCACTAACACAGCACCACATGCCTCAGTTATATCTACAATTTTTTGCTGAGCTGCAGTTATAGTACTTTTGCTTATTGAATTTATATTATTTGAATAATTTTCATTGTCTAAGAATGGCAATAAATCAAAATTTTTTTTTCCAACTGGTTTACTCATGTTAATTAAATAGAATTTTTTTATATAAGTATTGTGATGCAGTATTTATCATAATTATATATTAAAAATACTAATTATAGTATATTGAAATGCAAATGAAAATACTTTTAACAGGATCAAGCAAAGGTATAGGAAAAAAAATTTTAATACATCTAAAAAAAAAGCACAAAATTTTTACTATTGAGCGAAGTGATGTAAATTTAAAAAATCATTTTAAATGTGATTTAAGAGATGTAGATAAATTAAGAAAAATTTCAAAAAAAATACCCAAGTTGGATGTTATTATTAATAATGCCGGAATCAGCGTAAGTTCAAAAGATAAGATTGAAAATTTTGTTGATATAGTTAATACAAATTTAAATTCAGCTTTTTATGTTTCTACACTTTTTTTAAATCATTTAAAAAAATCAAAAAATGCTTCAATAATAAATATTTCGAGCATAAATGCGTATCAAGGATTTCCTAATAATCCTGGGTACGTGGCTTCAAAATCTGGTTTGATAGGCTTAACGAGATCTTTAGCTCTTGATTATGCAAAATACAAAATAAGAGTGAATGCAATATCGCCGGGCTATTTATCGGATGGAATGACTTTAAGAAGTTATAAAAATAAAAGGGCCAGATCTGAAAGATCAAAAAGAACAATTTTAAATAGATGGGGAAAAGCAAGTGATATTTTTGGCATGATTGACTATTTAATTTCAGATAAATCATCTTATACAACTGGACAAGACTTTGTAATAGATGGTGGTTGGCTAGCAAAAGGTCTTTGATGTTAAGTAATAAATCTATAATAAAAAATCGTGTTGGCTTTATGCAAGGTAGACTAGTTCCTTCAGAAAAAAAGCGACGAATACAATATTTCCCAGAAAAAAATTGGAAGAAAGAGATTTTATTAGCGAAAAAAAATAATTACAAAGTAATGGAGTGGACAATTAATATAGAAAATATAAAAAAAAATCCAGTCTTTATTAAAAGTGAAATTAATGAATTGAAAAAATATTTAAAACAAAATGAATTAAAAGTCGAGTCAGTTACATGTGATTTTTTTATGCAAAGACCTTTTTTTAAAAATCGAAATGACAAAATGATATTAAAATTTTTAAAAAAAATAATCATAAATGGACAAAATCTAGGTATAAAATACTTTGTTATTCCTTTAGTTGATCAATCAAGTGTTAAAAATAAAAAACAAGAAAGTTTAGTGATAAAAAATTTGAAAAAATTTGAAAACATATTAAAAAAAAATTCGAAAATCGTATTTGAAATTGACTATAGCCCTGCTAAAATTATAGAATTCATAAAGAAGTTTAAAAGTTCAAAATTTAGAATAAATTATGATACTGGAAATAGTGCAGGACTAGGGTATAATTTTAATTTAGAAAAAAAATACTTTAAATATGTATCAAATATTCATTTAAAAGATAAAAAAATAAAAAGTCAATCTATAAGACTAGGCAAGGGCTCTTTCAACTTTAAATTATTTTTAAAATTCATAAAAAAGATAAAATACAAAGGTAATTTTATCTTACAGACAGCAAGATCAGAAAATAATCGACATGAATATGAATTAAATTTGAATCGAAAATATATAGAAAAATTTTTATGAAAAAAAATATATTAATAATTGGAAGTTCTAAAAATCTTGGAAAGTTTTTGCTAAAAAAATTTAATAAAAATTATAAAACAATTCAAATTTCAAGTTCTTTAAAATCAAACAATAAAGATATTTTTCAGACAGATATTACCAGTGAAAACTCTTTAAATTTAAGTTTAAAAAAAATTAAAAGTAAATTTAAAAATTTAAATGCCATTATTTTTACAGTGGGTGATAGTAAACCTTCAAATAATTCTTTAGTAAATTTTAAACATAGTTTTGATATTAATTTCTTTTCTTTTGTTAATCTTATAAACTCTTATTTAAAAATATTTGGTAATAAAAAAACTAAAATTATTGCTATATCATCAATAGCTGGTGTAAAACCAATCAATGCACCGGTTGGGTATTCTGTCTCTAAATCTGCCTTAAATTATTATTCAAAGATAATGTCAAAACATCTTATAAAAAAAGGCATTTCATTAAATGTTATTTCCCCTGGTAATATTCTTATAAAAAATAATAATTGGTCAAAAAAAATTAAAAATAATAAATATAAAGTTATGAAATATATTAAACAAAATGTACCTTCAAATGAATTTATTAATCCAGATGAGATATTTAATATTTGTGAGCTTATAATTTCTCAAAAGAACATAAATCTAATTGGCTCTAATATTATTTTAGATGGGGGGCAGTCTAATTAAATGCAAAAAAATATTTTGATAACTGGTGCTGATGGATTTTTAGGTTTTTACTATGTTAGTTTTTTGATTAAAAATCATTTTGTAATTGCGGTAGATAAAAAATTTTCAAATTTAAAAAATTTAAAAAATAACAAAAATTTATTATTTATTAAATCTGATCTATCTAAAGAAAAATCTTTAAAAAATCTTTTGAAAATAATTAAAAAAAAAAAATTGAATATTGATGTTTTGATAAATAATGCTGCTATAGATGCAATACCAAATAAAGGGAAATTAAAGATTAATCAAAAAAAATGGATCCAGGAATTTAATATAAGCTTATTTGCATCAACATTTCTATCTTATGAGATTGGAAATCTTATGAAGGTAAAAAAAAATGGATGCATTATAAATATTGGATCAGATTTGTCAGTCATTGCACCAAATCAAGAAATTTATACATCTTCCTTTAAAAACTTTATAAAACCTCCAAGTTACTCAATAATCAAACATGGCACAGTTGGAATGACAAAATATTTTTCCTCATTATTTGCTAAATATTCTATAAAAGTAAATATGATATCTCCCGGACCAATTTTTAATAAAAATCCAAAGAATTTAATAAAGGAGCTTAAAAAAATCATCCCTATGAAAAGAATGGGAAAAAAAGAGGATTTAAGATCATCAATAGAATTTTTAATCGATGATAAGAATTCTTATATAACTGGTCAAAATATCATCATTGATGGTGGAAGAACAACAATTTAATATAATTAATTATGAGATTAATTTATAAATTATCTAATTGTTAGGATTTATAAATGATATACGAAAAAAAAAATTTTTCAAAAAATTTATTTAAAGGTTTAAAAAACTATAAAATTTATTTTAAAAATAATAAACTTAATAAAACTCTAAATTTAAAAATAGATTTAAATAGTCTTAACTATTCAAAGCAAAATCCTAATGCTTATGCTTTTTTAAGTGAGTACAATAAAGTTGAGCTGCAGCCAGAAATTGATGATCTCTGCAGACTTCATTACTTAGTTTGTAAACGAAAAGTAACTACTATCTTAGAATTTGGCGTTGGTAAATCTACTTTAATTTTTAATGACGCAATGGAAAAAAATCATAAAAATTTTAGTTATCAAATCAAAACAAATAATATGATTAGAAGATCAAATAAATTTGAGTGTCACACCATTGACGATCAATTAAAATGGATTCGGAACGTAAAAAAAAAAAATAAAATTAAAAAAGTTTATTTTTATTATTCATCTGTAAAGATGTCATTATTTAATGGTCGTAAGTGCACTCTATACAATAAACTACCCACAATTTCTCCAGATTTTATATACCTTGATGGTCCAGCCAGGTTTAGTGCTAAAGGAAAAATAAATGGTTGGACAACTAATTTTCCTGATGGTGTACCAATGTCAGCTGATATTTTAACAATAGAACATTTTTTAATGCCAGGCACATTAATTGTAACTGATGGACGGACAGCTAATGCTAGATTTTTAAAATCTAACTTGCAGCGAGACTGGATATACTGTCATGATGAAAGTTTTGATCAACATTTTTTTGAATTATCTGAAACACCTTTAGGAATTTACAATAAAAAACAATTAGAATTTTGTCTTGGAAAAGAATATTTTAATCGTTTAAAAAATAAATAAAAAAATATCATTAGTTTAAATATAACAACAAATCTCTTGTTAATATTATTTTAATATTATACACAAATATTTATCTGAATATTTATTATTATGAAATTTCATGCAATTATACTTGCTAGAGGTGGCTCAAAAGGTATTAAAAATAAAAATTTAATTCCTGTAAATAAAAAACCATTACTATATTGGTCAATTAGAGCAGCATTAGCAACAAAAGAAATTGGTAAGGTTTGGGTAAGTTCTGACAGTCTCGGTATACTAAATCTTTCTAAAAAATTAGGTGCAGAAACAATAAAAAGACCAAAATTATTATCTACAGATCAAAGCTCTTCCGAAGATGGTTGGCTACACGCCATTAAAGAAATTAAAAAAAAAGAGAGCATCGACTATGTTATTGCCCTACAAGCAACTTCCCCCATAAGAGGTAAAGAGGATTTGAAAAATGCTATTAATTTATTAATTAACAATAATTGTGACAGTTTAGTTTCAACCTCTAAAAGAGACGCCCATTTTACTTGGGACAAAATAGGTAAAAAATTAATTCCAAATTATTCTCTAAAGAGAAAAAGAAAAAGAAGACAATCAATAAAAGAAAAGTATATTGAAAATGGATCTTTCTATATATTCTCTGTAAAAAAATTTTTGAAATTAAAAATCAGACTTTTTGGAAAAATAATTAATTATAATCAAGATAAAATTAAAAGCTTTGAGATAGACAAAAAAGAAGACATTTTACTGATTGAAACAATTTTTAAAAATACCCCAAAAAAATATAATATTGTTAAATGATTTTTAGTATTAAACCAATAAAAGTAACAAAAATTAAAACCAAGAATAGATATATTGGGACGAAAATTCCTGCAGTTGGAACAAGCAAAATTCTTATGAGTTTAAAAAAAAATGAAGCCAGATCTATGCATGGACAATTACCAATAGTATGGAATAAAGCAAAAAATTTTAATGTTTATGATATTAAAAATAATAAATTTATTGATTTTACTTCAACTATCTTTGTGGCAAATATTGGCCACTCAAACATGGAATTAAAAAAAAAAATAATTAAAACTACAAATGATAATCTCATAAATACCTACGCTTATGCAAGTATAATGAGAAATGAATATTTAAAAAAACTAATAAATTTTTCTAAGAATGGTTTTGAAAAAGCTTATTTGTTATCATCAGGCTCTGAGGCCTTAGAGGCTTGTATAAAAGTTATTAGACTATATTCACTTAATCAAAGAAAAGGTTTTGGTATAATGACTGTTTCTGGAAATTGGCACGGAAGAACAACTGGCTCACAATTATTGAGTGATAATAAAGACCAGTCAAATTGGATAAAATACAAAAAAAAGGAAGTCTATCACCTGCGGTTTCCTTATCCCTGGTTGATGAAAAAATTAAAAAAAAATAGTATTGAAATTTTAAATGAAGATTTAAAAAACTTGTCAAAAAAAATTAATCTTCGTAAAGATATTTCAGGTATAATTTTAGAAACTTTTCAGGGCTGGGGGGCGTTATTTTATCCAAAAGAATATGTTAAAAAATTAGGTACAATTTGTAAAAAATATAAAATTTTACTTGCATTTGATGAAATACAAGCTGGCTTTGGTAGGACAGGAAAAAAATTTGGATTTGAGCATTATGATGTCAAGCCTGATATGATTTGCTGTGGTAAGGCAATGGGTGGTGGAATTCCTATTTCAGCATTAATTGGGAAAAAGCAATATTTAGATATTCCAAAAATAGGCTCTATGAGCAGCACTCATTCAGCAAACCCTGTTGCTTGCGCTGCTGGTTTAGCGGTAATTAATGAAATTAATAAAAAAAAATTAATCAAAGCATCAAGGGATAAAGGTTTAATATTAAATAAGGAACTATTAAAGATTAAAAAAAAATATTCCCATTTGATTGAATTAGTTCCATGTAAGGGTTTATTAGCTGCAATAATCTTTAAGAAAGATTTAAAAAATATTAATAAACTTGTTGGTAAAGTTTGTGAAAAATGCATGCAAAAAGGTTTGTTGGTTGTTTATACGGGGAGAGAGTCGATAAAATTAGGACCTCCTTTAACTATAACTAAAGATGCTTTAATTGAAGCATTAGAGGTAATTGATGAATCAATTCAAGAGGTTTTTTTAAGATAATAAAAATTATGAAAATAAGACATATTGGCTTAATTGTTTTAAATATTCAAGTCTCTATAAAATTTTGGACCAAATATTTAGGTTTTAGAATTTTCAAGACTATGAACGAAAAAGGAGAAGCTATAGATAGAATGTTTGGTTACAAAAATATGCAAATTAAATCAATTAAATTAAAAGATAAATCAGGCTCAATATTAGAGCTTATCGAGATAAAAAAACCTAAACTAAAAAAAGTAGATAATTTAACAATTAATAATGGAATTACACATTTTGCAATTACAATTAAAAATTTGGATGGCTTCTATAGAAAATATAAAAATAAGATTGAATTTAATTGTGCACCACAAATATCAAAAGATAAAAAGGTAAAAGTTTTATATGCTAAAACACCTGAAAAATGTTATGTTGAATTAGTTGAGGAGTTATGAAAATAAAAAAAGATTATTTAGATATCGTATATGACGAAAGTGTAAGACCATTTACAAGTTATCCCAATAAACTTACAAAACACTTGTACGAAAAATTTAACCTAAAAACTAATGAAAAAATTTTAGATATTGGTTGTGGAAGAGGCGAATGTTTAGCTGGCTTTCATAAATGTGGAATGAATGTTTACGGGATTGACCAAAGTGATGCTTCCAAAAAAAACTATCCAGAAATAAATTTTAAATTTTGTGATCTTATAAATGAAAAAATTCCATTTGAAGATGAATTCTTTGATGTAATATTTTCAAAATCATTAGTTGAGCACTTTTATTACCCAGAAAAAATATTCCAAGAAATGAATAGAGTATTGAAGAAAGATGGAAAAATTGTAACCATGACACCTGATTGGGAATTAAATTATAAAATTTTTTATGAAGATTACACACACAGGACTCCATTTTCCAAAGATTCTTTAAGAGATATTCATTTAATAAATGGGTTCAAAGAGGTTAAAATATTTTCGTTTAAACAATTGCCAATTTTATGGCATAAAAATATTATCAATTCATTAATGAATTTTTTATCCGAGATAACAAGGTTATTTATTCCTAACTATTTTAAAAAATATAAATGGGTAAGATTTTCTAAGGAAATTCTACTTCTTTCTATTGCAAAAAAGTAATTGTGAAAAAAATCACATTTTTTTTACCAAATGCATTAATGATACCCGAAAGACATTTTATGATGTCATTAATTCAAAATTATTTGGATAAAAAAAAAAATAAAGTAACAATTCTAACATGTGGTGGCACTAAAGGTTTTTCTTGTTCATTAAATGTTTTGGGAAATAGACAGCTTTGTAAGGCCTGTATATCTATAAGAAATAATAGTATTTCAAAACTTAAAGGAAGTTTTAAAGTAATAGAGATAAAGAAAAAAAAGTTTTTCCCATTGAAATATAACAAAAAAAAAATCACTGAATTGAAGCTTGATAATATTAATTTTGGTTTGGGTGCTTATTCTAGCTACACAAATACTTCTAGAGACACGTATATAGAAGGAGAAAAATCAAAAAAGATTATTCAGAGTCTTTTAAATACTTCATATAGTTTTTATAAGTTTTTTCAAAAATTTTCAAAACTTGAAAAAATAGATGAGCTTATTCAATTTAATAGTCGTATGAGTGAAAAGAGAACAATATTTGAGTACGCATGTGAAAAAAAAATTAATATATCAAACTATGAAAAGTTAAATATAGAAAGGTTTTATAATTTTAAAAATCATTTATCCCAAGACAGAAAATTTATTAAAAAACAAGTATTAAAGTTTCAAAATAAAAAAGATAAAAACTTTGTTAAAGAAAAAAAATTTTTTAATGATAAATTCTACAGCAAAAAAGAT
>MDSV01087388.1_pt1 | contig 17792 bp, 18 predicted proteins | sample 810851 | NCBI WGS metagenome assembly MDSV01 (sample SAMN05326640, study PRJNA326480) | marine metagenome | isolation source: seawater | place: Atlantic Ocean: North East | collected 2012 | reverse complement strand
AATTAAAATTCTTTAATACTTTTTTATTTATTATTTTTTTTTTTTAAACTCATAACTACAAACTCGTTGTGAGGATGAAAAATTGCTTTAGGGTAAGACCAATAAGTTTCAATAAAAAATTTCCCAAGTGCTTTTCCCAATTTTGGTAAATGAGGAACACCATCAGTATCAATCATTGAATACATTGGAGTTGCAAACCTTAGCCACTCACCTTTTTTCTGCTCTTTATATTGAAGTCTAGCTCGTAAAGCTACATCCAAAGAAACTAATTCAAAATTATTTTTTTTAATTTTTTTGTAAATTTTTTGCAATTCTGTCGGTCTTTTAAAACCTAAATTCTTTACTGTAATTCTATATAAGAATACTTTATTTTTTGTTATTGAAAGTTTGTTTCTCTTATTTTTTACTATATTTTCAATCCAAGGACTAACGTAAACTTTTTTTTTTTTTAAATCTTCAACACAGTGTTTTAATGACTTGTATTTTGATAATCCTATTGTTTTCCAAATTTTAAACATATGTTTATTATAGAGAAAATTTTAAACTTTCATTCTTTTTAAATATCATAAATTTTTTTCCATTCTTGAGCATGATTCTTACCTAGCAAAGTACCATCAGCATTACAAGATGTACACGGTCCAGAACAACGCTTACCTGAAATAAGGTCTTTTCTATAATCAGTCAATGTTTTTCCTGTCCAAATTTTAAAAATTGTTTCTTGCATTATATTACCCATAGATACTTTTCTTTGCCAATCTTGAGGACAAAGATAAACATTTCCATTCCAGTCAATTAAAAATTGATAAGTTGGGTAAAAACAAGTTGTATATTTACCTATATTTTCTTGATCTCCAGTTTTTACTGTTCCGGCTCTATTAGTAAGTTTGACACCAAAGTCGTTATATTGATCATACCATCTATCTCTTAAAATGACTAAATCTTCAGGAACATTTGCTTTTTTTGTCATATTTTTAAATATATCAATTTGTTCAGGTCCATCATACATACTAACTAGAATTTTGCTTACATTAGCTAAGTAGAGTTCTTGTAATCTTTTAGATGATAAGACATCACCATTAGTAATGACTTCTACCTTTGAAACGTTAGATAATTTTTTAATAATATATGAAATATCTTTGTGCAATAAAGGTTCACCATAACCACATAAAGAAATAGTTCCCGAAAAACTTATTTCTAAAAGTTGATCATGTATTTCATCAATAATCTTTCTGTTCATTTTTTGGTAAGTGTCAGGAGCAACTTTTTCATCAAATTTTGGACAAAAAGTACATTTTCTATTACATACATCAATTAAACTTAATTCAACCCATGAGGGCATAGGAAAGTTTTCATGAATATGTACTATATCCACAAATTCTGATCTTCTTTTTAAGTTTTTTTTTATTGTTTCTTTTGGATTCATTATAAGAGATTTCTTATATTCTTTTTAGTAACTTTATTAAACAAAAAATATTTTATATTTAAATTTTTCTTTTTATTTTTTATTTTAACACCCTTCATGAAATAATGAATGGCATTTATTACCTTTTTATCATTTGAACAAACTTTATATAGAGTTTTTTTGATTTTAAGTTTTTGTAAAGTTGACTTGTCATGTAAATTATCAAAAGGTAATATTAATTTACAACCATAAGCAAGACTTTCTAAAGTTGCACTTGTGCTCCCATATACAACAGAAATATAAGTATTATTGGCGATAAAAGAAAACTTTTCATTTAATTCGATAAATTTTTTAGGAAGTTTTATATTTAATTTTACTGTTGGTAAAATTGGATGTGACTTAATATAAAATTTTAAATTTGGAAAGTTTTTTGAAATTCTAATAAATTTAAGTATTACCTCCCTATCTCGTTCAATTGAAGCTCCTTCTAAAAAAATTACAATATTAAATCTTTTATTTTTTTTTTTATCTTTTAAAAAAATATTTTCAAATCTTAATGCAGGCCCATCAATAATTTCCAAACTTTTGCAAAACTCTTTTCTTAAATTTTTATAATTTTTACTCATAACAACAATTTTTTTTGGTATTACATTGTAATTATTTTCATAATTTGTAGGAATTGTATTCATGTACTCAGGATAATGAGTAAAACCTTGATAACCTATTGTTTCAACCTTTGGAAAAAACTTTCTAAATGCGTAATTCCATGCTTTATCCATTGGTTGATTTTCAAACCAGTTTATAGTTTTATTAAATTTTAATGACTCTGTTTTTAGTCTTTTTATAAAACAAAAATTATAAAGTGATAAAAATACAGAAAATAAATTTCTATTAAAATTTATTTCATCTCTTATTAGGCCACTTAAATCAAAATTTTCAAATTTTTTGTAATTTATATTAAATTTTTTTTTCCTAAATAGATAAAATATACAATACTTTAGATCATCAATTTTTAAAAAACTTTCTTTAAATACATAATTCTTATCTTTGGCAATTGATTTTACTATTCTATAAAATTCTAATAAATTATTCTGAATTATAGTCGGAACAAATAAAATATTTTTTTTATATTTTTTTGCATAATGAATGATATTTCCATAATAAAATTTTTCTTTGATAGCTGCATCAATTATAAAAGTATCAATTAATGTAAATTTTTTTGTAAATTTTTTTTTTTCAGCATAAAATTTAATTATAAAATATTGAAATAAAAAAACTGATATAGATTTAATTATATACAAAATATAAAAAAATTTTATAATAGATTTTTTATTTTTTTTAACAACTACATCGATTTTTTTACTAGAAAAATGTTGTATTATTGTTTTCTTTAATTCATATGTGTCTACTACTAATTTTAATCTGAAGTTTTTAATTAAAATTTCTAAAGTTTTTAAAATACAAATATTTCTAAACAAATCACTTGAGTATAAATTTCTACTTGCTGGAGGAGAAATCCACCAATCTATATCATCACAGTATTGTTTTGATATATCTTCAATCCAACAAACAAAATTTTTTCTTTCCTTAAAATAAAATTGATTAAATACCTTTTTTATAGGCTCAGGAAATTCTCCTAAATTTAAAGAAGTATCCCAAAAAATTTCATTATTAATTTTTGTTGTCATTTTTGTTATTAATAGATTTTTATAAACTAATTAAAAAATTTTTTTAATTTAATGATTAAAATTAACCCATTAAAGAAACAGTTTTTCTAAACTCTTCCCAAGTACCTATATCCTGCCATTTTTTTTCTGATATTTGGTAAATTCCTATTTTTTCACCTTTTTTTTTAAGAATTTTTATTAGTGTATCAAAATCACAAAATTTATTTTTGTTTATTAATTTTATAGCTTTTTTATTAATTACGTAACAACCAGAATTAATCAAATATTTAAATGCTGGTTTTTCATTTAAATGAAATTCTTTTTTCATTTTATTTTGCTCAATAACACCAAATGGAATGAAATATTTTTTTTTTACAGCTATCATAGTTAGACTATTTTTATTTTTTACATGAAAATTATATATCTTAACAAAATCATATTTTATAATAGTGTCACAATTAGTTACGACAAAATTTTTTTCTTTAGTGATATTGAGTTTTGAAAGAGCTCCAACTGTGCCAAGTTTTTTTTTTTCTTCGATAAAAGAAATTTTTCGCTTAAAATTTTTTTCTTCAAAATACGATTTTATGATTTTTGATTTTTCGTTAATAGAAATAAAAAATTTAGTAAAACCTTTTAAAATAAAATTTTCAATAATTCTTGAAATTATAGTTTTGCCTTTGATTGGTATCAAAGGTTTTGGAAGGACTTTTGTAAAAGGACTTAGTCTTGAACCTTTGCCACCTGCCATAATTACGACTGGTATTGAATTTTTTTTTAAATACCCAACCTTTTTTTTAAAAAATTGATTTTTCAAAATTACTTTTAAAAGAATATTTTTACTATTTACAAGTGGGACAGAATTAAATTTATAGGTTAAAAATAACTTTTTAATTTCTGAAGTTGATGTTTTTTTGTAAATTTTATATGGCTTTTTATTACATATACTTTGGGTAGTATTATTAATATTTTTTCCCTTTAGAGACTCTCTTCTCCAATCCCCATCTGTTAAAGATCCTATTAAATACCTATTATTTTTTATTACATAAAGACTTTTTCCACCTGACTTATTAAATTTTTTTAGGGCTACACCAATTTTTGTTCTTCCATTTATTAAAAATTCGTTCATACTTTCAGGACTTTATGAATGATTGATATCATAAATTCAATATCTTTTTTACCATATCTGTGATCTAAAGGAATTGAAATTAACTTATCGCTTAATGTGTGTGAATACCTAAATTTTTTCTGTTTGATTTGTTTGGGTAACGGCCAAAGAGTTACTGTATAAATTCTATTTTTTTTTAACATTTCAACAATTCTTCTTTTTTCATTTTTTTTTAAAATAATAGTGAAAAACAATGGATAACATTCATTGCCACTAACTATTTTTATTTTTTTATTTAGATTTTTTTTTAAAAAATTAAAGTTCTTTTCTCTTTTTTTTAGAATTCTATCCAAATCATATTTAAATAATTTTTTTTTAATATTATTCGGAAGATTGTTTTCTAATATTTTTTTATTTTCAAATTTTTTAAAATTATTCTGTTCATTAAGCAATTTATTTTCGATTTTAAATTCTAGTTTACCATTAGTTTGAGAAAAATATTTATTTCTATTTTTTAAAGTTTTAAAAAATTTTTTAAATATTTCATTATCATTTTTGTTTTGTGCATTTAATTTAAAATTATCATTATTTGTTATTGCCCCAAATGGAAATGGAATATATTTCTTTATTGAGGCAAATCGATATATATTTTTCTTATTAAAATCTTTAAAATTATTTTTTTTACTAAAAATATCATGTGTGCAATCTTTGATAAAAAAAATATTATCTTTAATGTTATTTCTTATATTTTCTATTTTTCTATTTTTGATACCAAAATAATTTAAGAAAATTACTGCTGAATTTTTTTTACAAGGTAATTTAAAATTAAAATCTTTATTAATTTTATAAAATTTATATTTTAATCCAATTTCTTTGATTGGTTGTAATATACTTCCGCATAAATAATCTGGTACGTAAACGATATTAATTTTTTTTTTTATCTGTTTTAAAATTAAATATAAAGCTGACCTTCCATTAGAAATAATTTGTTTTTTTTCTAATATGTTGAATTTATTACAAGATAAATCATCATACCCAATTTGACCTCCTATTATATGCCTCATTTATTTATAATTTTTTTTAAACCTTTATCAATTACTTCAACTTCAAGTTTAGAAAATATATATTGATATATTTTATCTAAGGAAAAATTTTTCAAAGATATTTTTTGTTGATAAATAATTTTTCCAGCATCAACATTTTCACTCATATAATGCAAAGTACAACCATAAAATTCCTCTCTATTATCAAATGCACGTTTAATACATTTTCTCCCCTTATAATCAGGCAAATAGCTTGGATGAGAATTAATAAATAATTTATTAGAATTTATAATATTCTTAGAAAGTATAAATGGATAGCCCGAACTTAATATTAAATCAACATTGCTGTTTAATAATAATAAGTCAATTTCTTTAATATTTTGTTTATTAATGATAATTTTTTCATTTTTTTTTTTGTCTACGTAACTATTTTTTAATGTTATTATTTGTGTTACATCTGTAAGAGCCTCTAATTTCTCAAGAGCCTCTATTCTTGTACCAATAAATATTGTTTTCATTTAAGAAATAAAATTGTCATTTCTGTAACCATAGAAAATCTCTTTGTTTTTTTTAGCTGTTAGATTTTCATAAATTTCTTGGTTATAAATTTTCTCTGCTATATGAAAATCCAACAAAATGTTGGAAAAACTTTTTTTAAAATTTAATAAACTATCATTTTTATCATTAGTTCTTCCACCTCCAAAGTTTAACAATTTGATGTTTAATTCTTTTGCTTTTGCAATTACTCTATGTTTTAGAAAATTTGTAACACCCAATTTTTTACCTTTTATTGTAGTTCCCTGAAGATGAGTATGTCCAATATTGTTATAATACAGAACCATTTGTGTGGCTAGAATTTCATTATCAATTTCTAAATTTGCAATAAAGAAGTTATCCTTTAGGTTGGTCAAAATAGATTTGTAATATTTTTGATCAAAAAAATATTTTTTATTTGCATTTATGTTTTTTAAGTTATCATTATATATATGCTCAAATAGCTTGATTGACTTTGCTTCTTTAGAAAAATGAACATTAACGTTTTTTTTTTCTATTTTTCTAATTTTTTCTTTATTAGATTTTTTGTATATATTTGAAAGCATAAAATCTATTTCATAATTACAGTTTATTGCGACTGTTTTACATGATGCATATATCTTATATGAAGTTAATCCTTTAAAAATGTCTACATTTTTTAAAAGTGGATGAAATTTTATTTGTTCGCAAATGACCTTGTTTTCAGAAATTAATCCACAAAAATTATTTAATGCATCTTGAATAAACTTTTCATCATATCTTTTAATTATAGGCCCACCATATCCATATGGAGTTATTGTATCAAAATAGTTAGTATTAAATATTTTTCTCTTAATAAATGGATAAAAAAAAATGTTATCTTCCGTTTTGTATATATAGCATTTTGGTATACAGGTTTTATTTTTATATAAATTTACGTATTCAGCAAAATAATAAATATCTTTTTTATTTTGAGGTATTATATCTAAAAATTTATTCCATAATTTTTTTTCATTTGCTTCAATTAAAAATATTTCACTACTCATTTATAAAATTTTTCTTAAAATTTTTACTGATTTTTCAGCAGCATTGCCATTGCCTAATAAAAATCTGTTTTTATTTTTATTAATATTTCCACTCAATATTTTTTTAATAGCAAAAATTATCTCCCTCTTGCTCAGTTTACAATTTATTACGGTGCTATGAATTATTCTTCCATCTTGCCTATTACCGATATTTATGGAGGGAACTTTAAAAAAAGGTGCCATTATTAAACCACTTGAGGAATTTCCTATAACAAATTTAGACTCTTGTATTAAACTTGAATATTTTTTAATACCTAGTGATTGATAAAACTTAAAGTTTGAGTTTTTTTTAACCCACTCACTAATAAATTTAATTAATTTATCTGAATTTTTTTCATAACCAGGTGCATTTATTATAGTAACAAACTCATTTTTAAATTTTTTAAGTGAAGTTAGGATTATTTTTAATTGTTCAATTTCTGAGATTTTATTATTTATATTCACAGGATGATAAGTAAGACTTACTAAGTTTTTATTTTTTAAGTCAAAAAAACTTTTTTCTTTTTTGTTTAAAATCATTTTTTTATTTACACTTAAAGTTCCAACATTAAATATTTTATTGCTTGAAATGCCCATCTTAACAAGGTTGGATTTGTAATTTTTTGATGAAACAAAATGTAGATCTGCAATACTTGAAATTAACTTCCTTATTTTATTATCGATAGAACCTTTTGTTTCTTCACCACCACCAAAATGTATTATCTTTTTATTATAAACCATACAATTTAACAGTATTGGGATTAATTCAATTCTATCACCAAACAAAACTACATAGTCTATGCTTTCAAATATCTTTGGAAGCTTTAATGCATTTAAAGCAAGGTTTTTAATAATATTTTTTTCTGAAGAAATTTTTGTATCATATTTAAATATTTTTAAATAATTTACATTTGATTTTTTAATTTCATCAATTGAGCTTCCATACTCTTTTGAAAAATGAGTACCTGATAAAATAACTTTGTGATTAAATTTTTTATATTTTTTCAACTCATTTAAAATTTGATTAATTAAACCAAATTCTGATCTTGAATTAGAAAAGAAAGTTAAATTTATTTTTTTAATCACAATTTGTATCTATTATTTTATCATTGAAAAAGTGATTGGCGTATTTTCTTTAATATTTTTTGATGATTTTTTCCTGATTACTTTCTTGATTTGATCTGCTCCGATACCAATGCATGGTCTCATAATTGCTATGTTTTTGCTTGTGAAATAATCACCTTTTTTTATACTTTTGATACTAATAACCCCTCTCCTTGCTACCTTGATCATTTCTTTTTCGTCAGAGGTAATTTTTTTATTCTCCATTCCTATCATTTTTTCAGTTTCTCTAATTTTTTTTACAAAATCTTTTAATTCACTTGGATCTAATGACATCGCATGATCTGGTCCAGGTAATTTTTTATCTATTGTAAAATGTTTTTCAATTATTTTAGCACCCATAGCTACTGCAATACACGAAGCCATATAACCTTCAGAGTGATCACTAAATCCAACCTCACATTTAAATTTTCTCTTTAATCTTTTAATATATTTTAAATGTAAATAATTGTATGGTGTTGGATATAGAGATATACAATGTAATAAATATAAATTTTTTTTTGATATTTTTTTTATTATCTTAACTGCTTGCAATATTTCCTTTTCATTACTCATGCCTGTGCTTAAAATTATAGGAACTTTTTTTTTGCACAGTATTCTAGAAAATCTAAATTTGTAATTTCACCAGAACTAATTTTAAAAATTTTCGTATTTAAATTTTTAAATAAAAAATCACATGACTTAATGTCAGTAATTGATGACATATATTTAATTTTTTTCTTAATACAGTAATTTTTAATAATATGGTGTTTCTCCCAAGGTAGATCATATCTTTGGGCCATTTGTTTCATTGATTTATTACCGACATTTTTTTTTTGATATTTATGAATGAAAGCTATTTTTGATATTTTTTCCTTAATTCTATATAACTGAAATTTTATTGCATCAGCACCTGCTTTTTTTGCTACATCAACTAATTTAAGGGCTTTCCTTATATCTCCATTATGATTTACTCCTGCCTCTGCAATAATAAAAGTTTTTTTATTTTTCATTCATTTAATAATTTTTTAATTAAATTAACATAGCTAATTTTTTTTGAATTCTTACACCTTATGAACATATCTTCATATAGTTTATATTTTTTATTTGGATACATAATTTTATCTAATATTTGAACTTTTGACTCTAATTTTCCTATATCTAAAGTTTTGTGTTCAAAAAATTTACTAAATGAATTGTTTCTGTTTACTATAGGATAGGACTCAATTTCCTTACTGTATATTTGAAGAATTTTTTTATTATATAAAACTGCATAATCTATGATTGAAGAATTTGTCGAAATAACAAGATCAGATTTTCTAATACATTCAAGGGGTTTTTCATAAATAATTTTGCAATTTTTATAAATTTTCTGATTTTTTGAATGAACTTTAGGATTTGCTAAAAAATAAATTTTATAGCCCATTTTTTTTAAAATTTTAAAAAGTAAATTAATTTTTTTTGAATAATTTTTTAAATCAAATTCTTTATTAATATGAGATTTAAGTGCAAAATCTGGATGAAGTCCATAGCCACTATCTATATAGGAAACGATCTTTTTTTTATTTTTATTATTATTATTATTATTATTTTTATATCCTAAGGTAAAATCATAATTAATCGAATGAGAGTAAATTATTTTTTTTCCAATGGCTTCAAATTTATTTAAAATATTATTTCCTCCTAATAAAGCTATTTCAAATTTATTTTTTTTAACAAAAAATAATGACATTTTTTTTAGAAAATATTTAAAATATAAAATTATTATTTTTGGAAAGAAAAGGTTATTCATCAATTTATGATCAACAATGCTAATTATTTTAATTTCTTTTTTTAAAATTTCTTTAAAAATAATATTTGACCTATCAATATTTGCAAAATTTATAATAATATCGTATTTTTGGTTTCTAAGTTCTCTAATTAGTTTATTTTTATTTTTAAACTTATATGTTTTAAGACCATCATTTCTAAAATATTTTCTACTGATTTTATTAACTTTGCCAAATATAATGTCACCTATATCAAAAACAATCACTTCATAATTTGGTTTATTAAATTTATTAAAACCAAATCTTTTTAAACTCCACTTATTAAATGGCACCCATGTTAAAACTAATATTCTTTTCATAAAGTAATTTTTTAAATTTCATTAACTTATGTTTAAATTTTATTTAAAAAGTGATAAACGAAATGATTATTATATAAAAATTCTGTTATATCAAAATGAAAAAAATACTTCTTATTGGGGGCGCTGGTTATATAGGTTCAGTTGTTGCCAAATATTTAATTAAAGAAAAATTCGACGTCACAATTTATGATAACCTAATATATGATTGTGAAAACTCTAAAAAATTTCTCAAAGAAAACTCTAATATAAATTTTTTTAAAAATGATATTCTTAAAATAAACGAAAATAGTAAAATTTTTGATGATATTGATGTTGTAGTTTTGTTAGCTGGTCTTGTTGGAGATCCAATTACAAAAAAATATCCAGATTTATCTATAAAAATAAATACCGATGGAAATAAACTTGTAATTAATGAAGCTTTAAATGCTAATATTAAAAAATTTATTTATATTTCAACCTGTTCAAACTATGGATTAATACCCGAAGACCATGAAGCAGATGAAAATTATAAATTAGCACCTATTTCATCATATGCTAAATCAAAAGTTGAAATAGAAAATTATCTATTAAGTAAAGAAAATATAAATTTTTCGCCAACTATCTTAAGATTTGCGACTGCGTTTGGAATGTCCCCTAGAATGAGATTAGATTTAACTGTTAATGAATTTGTATACGAAATGTTACACAAAAAAGAATTGCTTGTATATGATCCTGACACATGGAGACCTTATTGTCATGTTTTAGATTTTGCTGGTTTAATCCATAGTGTAATTAAAGATGAAAATGGAAATACCAAAGGACAAATTTTCAATGCAGGTAGTAATAAAAATAATTTTACAAAAAGACAAATTGTTGAATTGATTTCAAAATATATTGAAAACTGTAATGTTATATTTCAAGAAAAAGGATCTGATCCAAGAAACTATAAAGTAAATTTTGATAAAGTTAATAAATACTTAAATTTTATACCTAAATATAATGTAGAGGATGAGATACCAAATTTAATTAGATTGATTAAAAATTATAAATCAATTGAAAAATCAAAATATGGGAATTATCAAATACAATAAATGAAAAAAAATATTTCTGATGAAATTGTAAAAATAATTAATAAAAAATTTAATAAAAAAAAATATTTTTTGCATGAACCTAGTTTTAATAGTAATGATTTAGATCATGTAGTTAAATGTATTAAATCTTCATTTGTTTCAACTGCTGGATTGTATTCTAACTTATTCGAAAATAAAATTTCTAAAATAACTAAATCAAAATATGTTATTTCAACAATAAATGGTACTTCGGCTCTTCACTCAATCTTAGAGATTATTAAAATTGGAATAAATGATGAGGTTTTAGTTCCTTCTCTAACATTTGTTGGCACAGCAAATGCGATAAAATATTGTAATGCAAATCCAAATTTTGTTGATGTGTCCTATGAAACTTTTGGAATAGATCCATTGAAATTAGAAAATTATTTGAAAGAAATTTGTATAATTAAGAACAATAAATGTTTTAATAAAAAAACTAAAAAAAATATTAAAGCATTAATTTGTGTTCATGTTTTTGGCCATGCCGCTCAGATAAATGAAATTGCAAAAATATGCAAAAAATATAAAATAATATTAATTGAAGATGCCGCTGAAGCAATTGGCAGTTATTATAAAAACAAGCATCTGGGTACTTTTGGAGATTTTGGAATAATTAGTTTTAATGGAAATAAAATAGTCACTACTGGTGGTGGTGGAGCTATATTAACATCAAACATTAAAAGTTATCGCAAACTATTAAAACTAGTTCTTGTAAATAAAGAGAAGCATCAATTTGAATATAGATATAAATCTGTAGGATACAATTATAAGATGCCAAGTTTAAATGCTTCACTAGGAATATCGCAACTAAATAATTTAAAAAAGATTATTTCAAATAAGAGAAAAATTTTTCAATTTTACAAAAAAATTTTTCAAGAAATTGAGGGTATTTATATATTAGAAGAGCCCAAGAATTCTGTAAGTAATTATTGGTTAAATACAATTGTGTTAAAAAAAAAATACAAGTCTTATAAAAATACAATTATAAAATCTTTAATAAAAAATAAATTTTATTGCCGACCCTTATGGCAACCATTACATAGTTTACCTCAATTTAAAAAATATCCTAAAGATAATTTAAATGTCACAAATGATTTATATGAAAGGTGCATTAATCTGCCAAGTAGCATAAATCTTTTAAAAAAATGATATAATTTAATCATTTATAATTCTGTTGTTAAAAAATATAAATACAGGTGTATTAAACTTTATTATAGTTTCTAGCTTTTTTTAAATCATTTTCAGTATCAATATCTAGAGATATTTTTTTTGATTTAATTGTAATTCCTTTTGTTTTGGATTTTAAAATTGTTTGCAAAGTATTGGTTTTAATTGTTGTTGATCTGAATATATAAAAATTTCCATTTAAATAACAATTTGCAGCATTAGTTTTATTAGGCAACTCTAAAAAGTTTTTTGTATTTAAATATAATTTATTCGCTTTGAGATTTTTATCTTTTGTTATTGAAACATAGTTGTATCCATCCCTTTTATAACTATTAATTGATTTCAAAACTAACTTTAATTTACGAAATGGAGAAGTAGGTTGTAACAAGATAATTCCGTTTACGCTTTTTTTATACTCTTTTTGATAGCTTTTGATTACATATTTTACTACATTGAGCGAAGAGCTATAATTGCCACTCAAATGTTTAGGCCTCAATCCAGGAATATGTACTTTATATTTTTTTGCAATTTTAATAATCCTTAGATCATCGGTGCTCACAATTATATCTGAATAATTTTTTAATTTTAATGCAAATTTAATCGTATTTTCAAAGAGACTATATTTTCCAATTTTAAGCAAATTTTTATTTTTTAGTCTTCTAGAACCTTTTCTAGCAAGGATTATAGTAAGTAATTTATTTTTAAACATTCAAAAGACACTCTTATGTATAATTGCTCATCAAATCTTTAATTAAACTTTGAAAAATTTGATTATCTTTATCGGCATACATTACTTTATCTTTAATAGTATTCAAATATATAGTCCATTCTTTGTCATTAGTTAAAAAAATATATTCTAATAATCTTTCAACTTCTAATTCATTATCTTTATCACTCCAAATTTTTCCTGTTAATTGAAAATTATTAGGCCATCCAAATTTATATTTTTGATCACTGTAGTTAGATTTTCTTGACAAAAAAGTAATGGTTCTAATGCCTCGAGACAATGACTCGTAACCCAAAGTAGACTCTGCATGCGCTAAGTAATCAACCTCTTCATCTAAAAACGAATATACACTTAATTTATTTTTTTTTTTCGTTTTTGTTCATTCTCCATTTTTTGTTTATTAAAATTTTTTCATAAAATTCTTTTTCATGTTGAATGGATAAAGTGTTTTGTTGTAAACATGATGAGATAATACCAAATTCGATTTCATTTTTTTTGCAAAAATCAAAAATTAATGGCAGAATTTTTTTTTCGACATCATAAAACTCTTTTATGTTGTAATTAATGAAGTTAATTTTTTGATTTTTGGTCAAATTTGACTCATCAATCATGCCTTTATCATTTTTTCTATACCTATATTGAGAAACCCAAAAAAGTTTTTTTTTTTGTTTTTTTTGTTTTTTATTCTTAAAATTTATATTGTTTAAAAAAGAACCAATAGTCAACGACTTGCAATTAAATAGTTTTTGATACAACTTACCCACCTCATCATTAAAACATAGAAAATAGTCAGCTAATAAATCTTTGTCCTTAAAATCTTTATGGTAATTAATAATATCTGGCATAGCGAGAGTTCTATAACCATTCTGAATTACAATAGTTTTAAAATTAATATTTTTAATCTGATTTTTTAGCTTAAAAAATTTTATGTCATTATCGTTTCCTGTAACAATAATTTTAGGCTTAACAGTTTCAATATAAGTTTTAATATATTCATGTAAAATATTTTTGGTAGGAAATTTAAATATCAATTTTAATATGATAAATATATTTAATGACTGTCCTCTAATTTGCAGTACGTCATGACTAAATGGTTTTAAATATAATTCAATATATTCTGAAAATATTCTATCATATATTAATATTTCTACTGATTTCGGTTTTTTAAAGACAAATTTAGAATTTAAAATAAACAATAATATATTGTATATTTTTTTCATTTTAAAAAACTTTTTTTTGCAGAGACAATACCTATAATTTTTTTTTTTCTAAATGACATATTATTTTATTTATCTGTATTTAATATTGATTTAAAAAAATTTTTTAATAAAACTAAACCCTCTTCTCCACTCTTTTCAGGATGAAATTGAAATCCATAAATATTTTTATATTGAACTATAGCTGGAATTTGAAACTCTTGGTAATTAATGAAGTATTTAATCACTTCAATATTCTTAGGATCGACATAATAGCTGTGAACAAAATAGAAATTATTTTTATAGTTTATTTTGAAGTAATTTAATTTGTCTTTTTTTAATAATTTTCTCCAACCAATATTTGGTAACTTTACATTTTCCTCTGGTATTTTTTTTACACTTCCTTCTATTAAATTTAGCCCTTCTGTTTCCTCAAATTCATAACTTTTACTAAATAATATTTGCATACCCAAACAAATACCTAATATTGGCTTTTTACTTTTAGCGTACGATTGTATCTGTGAAAATATTTCTTTCTCTTTGAGAATGGAAATTGCTTTCGGAAAAGAGCCTACTCCAGGAATAATTAATACTTTTGAATTTTCTGTATTATTGAGATTTTGAATTATTTCATGATTTACACCTATTTTATTTAAAGCATTACTTAAACTTTTGATGTTACTTATCCCATAGTCTAAAAGACTAATAATTTTATCTGACATTTTTAATATTTAATTCTTCACGAATATAAGTTTTTATATCCTCGATTTGAATTTGGTTATAGTGCAACTTTGTGCTAATACAGATAGCACTAGGATCTATCACTTCAAAAAGATCTTTAATATCTGTTAATTTTCCAAATCCACCAGAAATTATTACAGGTCTTGTTGCTGATTTTTGAACATTTTCACATAACAATAAATCAAAACCTTTTTTAGTACCATCTTTATCTACAGAATTAATTAATATTTCTCCACATCCTCTATCTTCAATTTCATTTATCCATTCAACCACTTTTCTATTTGAATTATCTCTACCTGAATTAAAATAACAAAAATAATCATTTTCATGATATTTAGCTTCAATAGAAACAACAATACATTGTGAACCAAAAGTTTTAGCAAGGTTTTCTAATAATTGAGGATTTTTTAATACTGATGAATTTAAAAAAACTTTATCAGCACCAGATTTAAGAGCTTTGCTAACATCATATATAGATCTTATACCTCCACCTAAAGTAATTGGGACAAATATATCATGACTAAATTCATCAACTAATTTATATAATTGGTTTCTATTGTATAGGCTAGCAACTACATCTGAATATATGATTTCATCTATTCCATTTTCATAATATTTTTCAGCAATTATGCGTGGATCCCCTACTTTTCTAATTCCTTCAAAATTAATACCTTTAACAACAAAATTATTTTTGATTTCAATTTTTGAGATTATTCTCATTATATTAATTTTTTTTATTTATTTGAAAGTTATTGTAGGTTAGTTTTTTTGAAAATAAAATATTTTTTCTCTAAGATTATTTTCAATTAAAAATAGGACTAGATGAGTTTTTTATATAGAGATAAGTTTTAATTCAATCTTCTAAACCTTTTTTTGAAACTGTATGTCTAAGTTTCCATTGAGATTTAGAGTCTTTCCCCCAAATATGTGGTGATCTAAATTTATCTACAGTATTAGTAAACTCGTTCTCAGAAATATTTATATAATCTAAAAATTCTTTAAAATATTTTTTTGGAAATTCTGAATCATATAAATCAACTAAATTTATTCCTTCATTACGATCTATTTTACCATTTCTTATTTCTTGAGCAGCATCATATGTTGTTCTGCCTATTCCGAATTTTATAAAAGTTGTATAATAATGAAACATATCAATTTTATCATCAATACTACTATATCTACCGTATGTTCCTTCTGTTCTATCTGGGTTAGGCTGAAAACCTGTATTTTCACTTGCATAATAGAAAGCTTCTTGAGGATCCCATTTTAAAAAATAACCCAAATAATAAACCTTTATATTATTCTCCTTTATAAAATTATTATCAAGTGGAATGTATGGTTTAAAATCTTCGATTTTAAATTCTGAATTTTTTATTATATTTTTTATTTGTTCACCACCAAGGTATAAATCTTCTATTTTTGTTTTTGTTGAAAAGAATTTGTCCTCCATTTTAGTATTACTATTATCTTTAATATTATTTCCATATTCTGCTTGATTTTCTCCATAAAAAACATGTGGAATATTAAATTTTTTAGCAATCAAAGGACCTATAATTTTTTGCCCAATTATAAATGGTTGGAAAGGATGAAGTAAATTTAAAAAAGCTAACCTTGTTAAATGTCTATGTAATTTTCCATTTGGTGTAAAAAGTATATTATCAAATCCCCCAACATGTAGCCAACTTTCGAAATTTTTCCATCCTATGTCTGTGTATAAATGTGGGGCCCAAGTGACAGTAAGTGGATTTAAACCATATTTATATTTAAGGATATGTGCTGTAAAAGCACTATCTTTTCCTCCACTACCCGGAATAACACAATCATAATCTGTAGAATTTTTTCGATTTTTTTTAATTTGAAAGCAAATATTTTTTAATTCCTCATGTCTTTGCTCCCAATCTATTGTCTCTTTTATTTTGTTATATTCACAGGCTGAACAAACGTTTTTATCATTAAAATTAATAACTTCTTTTTTAGTAGTGGTTGAATTTAAAAATTCAATTGTTGAGCTTGGTCTTTGATTAGATATCACACATTCTGAACAAAAATTAACATCTTGGGGTAGTCCAAAATAACTTTTATGTTTATTATTTTTTTTCATAATATCAATTTTTAAATCCGAGTTATTTAATCATTAATAATTTTTTTTTATAAACTCGATAGTTTGAGCATTGTTTTCATATATAGAAATTTTTTTATCCTTTACAAATAAAATATTATCTACGTTAGAAAGATTGGAAATTTTGTGCGTAATTAGAAAAACTAATGTATTTTCTTTTTTAAGATCACAAATGGTATTTATGATTTTTTTTTCATTATTTTCATCCAAACCACTTGTGGGTTCATCGAAAATAAAAATTTTGGGATTATGGTATAATACTCTAGCAATACCTATTCTTTGTTTCTGGCCTCCAGAAAGTTTCACTCCTCTTTCACCAACTTGAGAATCTAATTTATTTGGAAATTCTTCAATAAATTCTCTAGAGTTAGATTTTTCAACTACTTCATTAATAACTTGATTATTAATCTCATCAATATTATTTGAAATAGAAATATTTTTCTTAATACTATCGTCTAGGAGAAAAACTTCTTGTGATAGATATCCAATTAACTTTTTCCAATCGTGAGGATTGTCATTTATATTCTGTGAGTTTAAACTAATATTTCCTTTTGAAGGTGTATATAAACCCATTATTATATCTCCAAATGTACTTTTTCCTGATCCAGACGCACCAAGGACACCTATTACCTTTCCAAAATCTAGACATAAATTTATATTTTTTAAAATCTCTTTGTTTGTTCCCTCATATTTAAAAGATAAATTATCTATTATCAGTTTAGATTTTT
>MDSV01211044.1_pt1 | contig 17795 bp, 10 predicted proteins | sample 810851 | NCBI WGS metagenome assembly MDSV01 (sample SAMN05326640, study PRJNA326480) | marine metagenome | isolation source: seawater | place: Atlantic Ocean: North East | collected 2012 | reverse complement strand
GCAGTGTATTTCCTAGCACATCTTTAGAAGGCTTAATGCCGTTATGAATGATAAGACGAAGTTTATTGTTATACTTCTCCGGCACCTTTGGATTGTATACCATAGTATATCCCCCATCTGGGCCCTTATCGATCACGAAGAACTCTTTGTCTGATCTGCTAGTCCTACCTGCCATAAGCAACTCTGCTGGAGACTCTCCTCTTGGCTCACGGTTCTTCCAATCATCGATCTCTAGAAAGACCGATGCGTACGGGTTGTCAACAACAATCTTCACAGATATGAGTTCGCCTGCTTCTCTAATGTCTAGAACTTCGATACTTTCACCACTAGATACTTGACCCGGTGGGGATCTAAGCGTGATTGCACGCTTATCTTCACGAACGAGTCTCTTGCGTGAGTCAGTTATCTCGGGGATCCAAGTTGCGCTTACAACAGAGGGTCTCATGTCGTCATCGTCGTCCATTTATTATCACCACTTACACTAATCACTTAGGGAAGTAGTCTGCAAGCATAGAACCACTAACCGGAAGACCAGTGCTGTTGATGATAACGAACCTTAGGCGACCGCCAGCCTTCTGCTTGAAGACAGCAAGTTGCTCTTGCGTTAGTTCTAGGATGCGATACTTCCAACCGATGAGTCTGATTTTTCCATCAAGGATGTACTCGTCGGAGTCGTTAACCATCTTGAATGTAGGAAGGTTGTTTTCGCCATGTTCAATCCAAAGAGCGTAATCCCAGTTAGGGGCTTCTGGAGAGGACATAGATCCGTCAAGGAATCCGTTGACACCTTCTATAGCAGTCTCAGAGCGCACTGTACCAGAGTTTCCTTCTGTTGCTTTATCCAAAACATGCTTTGGCACACCAGCAGGGTGCTTGATCATAAGACGAGCAGAAACTGTACCAACTTGGGTTTTGTGTTCTGCGGTACCTGACCCTCTGAAGCCGATAGGAGTTCCTCCTTCGTTAGGAGAAGTATCTGTCAAGCTGTGCCAATTACCGGTTTCAATGTCAACGAACTTTGGTTGAAGTGGTAGTGTTGGACATAGATGGTATAGATTACCTGCGTCAGGCTCTAGATCCTTGAAGGACAAGAAGCCAGAGTCGTAGTCAGGCTTGAGAATGTTTCCTTTAACAGCAGCGGGGTCAGCGCCGTCTGCTATGTCGTAATATGCTTGAATGGATTGTGATCCATATTGGATAAGCTGTGTGGCTTCACCGCTGCCGGCATCATCAATTGAGCCACCGCCGTTTTCACCGATAGTCACTGTGTCTGTAAAGTAAAGGTCAACCGCGATCGGTTCCTTTGCTACTACCAGATGGTATCGGTCTCTGATACGAGCAATGTAGCCCGGTTTGAGGGCGATGTGCTGCGTATCTGGTTGGTCATAACTTATATTTGCTAGTCGACCGAAGTTGTTCCCCGGTCTTAATCCTTGGTTTGCATTTGCCATATTCTTTCACCTTGTTTTTCTTTGTGGGTGGTTCGGGATCTTTCTTTCTAGTCGCCCCTACTAGTCCATCCGATGAGACCGATAGATATAACGGTGTTGGATGGAGTATGTTTTGAAAATAAAAAAAAGACCCCTACCAAAGCCGTCTTTGAGGAGGTCCAAGGCAACCTGAGTTGCCGAGGTTCCTCTAGACGACCCTGATAGGGGTCTAGTTTGTTTTACCTTCGCAAGCCTAATTGGGCCCGTGGCTTACGCCGGTCTGTTTGTGGGTGCGTCCTAAGCAACCGGAGTTGCTAAGGTTTCCCTGCTGTTGATTCGTTTCAACCGTACTCAAGCAACCTTGCACAGAGCCAATACGCTGAACAAGTAAGCACCCTCATCGAGTACTGCCTTTAGTCCAGTTAGTGTGGTTCCTGCTGTTCCGCCAGTTCCAGCAACAGATTCGCCAGTGCCGCTTTCGTGCACATCGCAAAGTGTGCCGACTTCAGTGTCGGTGACAGTTCCTGCAAAAGTGACTGCGTCCACTACAGATGATAGATCCAAGCTGCCAATGACTGGGTCTTTGGCTTCTCCGGATTCAGCATCGTTCATGATAGCTGCCATTCTGATCGACTCCACTTCTGACGAAGTGACAACCTTTGTGTCAACGACTGGATCTGCTGCTGCACCTGAGTCGCTTGTGTCAACTGTACCTGCGAACAAGTCGTTAGCTGCAGATGTTGCTGCGTCCTTGATTTCAAGAGCACCAATATTCAAGATTGCTTCAACGGATCCAGTTCTGTGGTCGTTGATGTGGTCAGTGTTTAGACCCAGCGCCTTAATTCCGCCCATAATTGGGACACGAGTTAGGGAGTTGAGTAGTCCACCTTGCACATCGTCAGTCAATGCTTGAGCTGTTGCTAGTCCGGTAGTTGATGCGTTGGTGACCGTGACAGCAGTGTAGTCAGGCTTTAGAGAAGCAGGGAACCTTGATACTGCAAGGTTGTGTACTGCTTTCATGCCCTTCTGGGTGTGGTCTGCTGCGTCTGATCTTAGAACCAACACATTGGTTCGAACGAGTTGTGTCGATGCGCCGTAAGCGACATCTAATCCTCCTAGTGATACCATAATAATTACCTCCTGTAATCCCCTATGGTGATCTCACGACAACTCGCCGATGTTCTGAGTCAATTGTATAAGCTCGTGATGTTGTCCGACTACGCTACCGATAACTCTCCACTTCTCAGCACCAGCAATGGTACTGTTTCCGAAGCTTGCAGCGCCACCTACAACACGGTGGTTGCAGACGATGTTCTTTTCAGGTTCGATAACAATAGGGCTTTCGTACCAGACGAAAGGCTCCTCAAGTACTTCGAAGATTTGCTGATCCAATACAGGGGTCTCGATACCGCTGATCTGCCATTGATGCTCAGTGATGAGCAATGGTGTCACAGGGTATTGGATACCCATGATCAGATAGAAGAACTCTTCAAGGCTCTTAAATGAAAGAGTCTTTGAGCTCCATCCGAAGCTGTCCACGCTAACTGAGTTAGGTGAACCTGTCGTTCCGCTTGACGGGATAAGCCACTGACCGTAAGTTCCTAGGATACTGAATTGATCAGCTCTTAGAATACCCTTACCGTAGTCGCCCTTTGGCCAAACGCCCTGTGAACCCTTACCCCAGTGTGGGAAGTTCGCAGAGATCTTTGTTTCTATGATAGACAAATAGTTTTTGATTTGTCCTGTTGGTCTATCGTAATATGGTCTTAGTTCCATTCTTTTTTCCTCCTTTTCTTTTGCTGCTGTCTTTGTCCCGGGTTTTATCTGTCTGTGCCGATTATCCGACTTTAGCAATCTGTCCGATACAGGGGTTAGATATAAGGAGTTTGGTTCGAATGGGATTCAATGGGATTCATCCGGTATCTTTATGTTAAACTAGCATGTCCTCGGTACATGGCGGAGAAGATTCCTTCCAAGCAGATATCCATCCGATTTCCACTAAGCGATTGGAATACTATAGTACAGGAAAGTGAGTTGAAGGGGTTAAAGCCCGTTCAGTATGTACGAAGTATTGTTAGGCAATACATTAGTGGAGATCTTATTGATGCCAAGAGTATCGATGCATACATACAACAACAGAAGAAGAGTGAATTGATTAATCGCCGAGGACACTGAAAGTATGAATGCCTTCGAGCATAAGAATGAGATTATTGAGATCACAGCTATCACTGGCGTTAGCGTGCTAGTAATAGCAGAGCTACTATTTTGGATAATAGTAGGAATAGCACTATGGCGAAGACTCGCTAAGAAAAAACTAGTTAGTGCTGAAAATGAATAGGGGCGGTACTATCAGAGGCTTCCTTAGAAACCCCTGATAGTACTCAGAGCTTACCCATATCACTATGGGTGGACATCTCTCATAGAGACGATCCGAAGCAACCGGAGTTGCTAAGGGATCTCAAGTGAGATGGTTCTTTATTGGTCCTGTGCCTGTTCTTCACACTCAGAAGACATTGACATTGCCGACACTTGATGGAACACCGAAGAGTCTCTCTTCAGTAGCGCCCATGTAGTCGTGTCCGCCGTCCATTGCCATAGCGTGTGCGTCACCTAGGTAGCCAAGGTATCCGCCGGAGTATCCTCCGATGTATCCGCCAGCCATTCCAGAGACTGGGCTAAAGACATCAGGGATGTATGCACCGACAGTACCGCCGATTGTTCGGGACAGGTAGCTTAGAAGCACAACGGATGTGCTCACACCAGCTGCCATTAGAGCAACCTTGTCATCTAGGATTCCCATGCGGTTAGCTGCATAAAGCAGACCAGCGGTTCCGAGAACACCTGTTAGGTATTGGCCGTTGGTTGTGCTCATGAAGTCAGCAACTCTTTGTCCGGGGGTACCGAGCATGTTGAACACTCTTTGGTATAGTCCGCCGACAACTTGAGGAGCCATAAGTCCTAGACCGATAGCACCGAAGTTCTGTAGGTTCAGATGCTTCTTAACGAATCCAGTGAATCCCTTTAGGGAGACGCCCTTCATCTTCAACATTCTGCCAGATCTTCTTCTGCGAACGGAAGTCTTTCTGCGTGCAGATCTTCTGCGTGCAGGGGACTTTCTTCGTGCAGTTCTTCTTCTGCGGGTTGTCTTTCTTCTTCTTGCAGGTCTTCGTCTGCGAGTCGTCTTTCTTCGACGGGCAGGAGACTTTCTTCTTCGGGTAGTCTTTCTTCTGCGTGCAGGGGACTTTCTTCGAGTAGTCTTTCTTCTTCTCGTGGTCTTTCTTCTGCGTGCAGGGGACTTCCTTCTGGTAGTCTTTCTTCTGCGGGTTGTCTTTCTTCGACGAGCTGCAGGCTTTCTGCGGCTTGTTCTTCTTCGACGAGTTGTGGTCTTTCTGCGAGAAGTTTTTCTTCTTGCAGGTGACTTACGACGCGCCGTGGTTTTTCTTCTGGTGGTCTTTCTTCTTGCCATCTTTTTTCCTCCTTTTTTCTTTTTGACGGATGCCTTTCTCTTCGCCGACGCACGGCTTCTAGTCGTCTTCTTACGAGTACTAGAAGACTTACGCTTAGCGGCGCGTCTCTTAGCTGGTCGACGACGAGGGTTCAGAATAACTACTTCTTGTAGTGGCATACCGATCAAACCTTCCGAGGCCGGGGGTACATATAAGGAAGACTATAATGGTGTCATACACCGTATGATGGAGAACTGTCATATACACAGAGTGGCTGGGAGTATCGTGTCACGCCTTAACCGAGAGAGAAACTTGTCCAAGCGGGTTCCTGTCACCGTGACTCTAGAGCGTGAATTATATGACGCCATAGATGATCTTGTAGCACGACGAGTATTCCGTGACAGATCTCATGCGGTTAATTCTGGTGTGGCTAGACTTCTAGCTCTTCTTCGAGAGAACCCTGCTGCGTTCTTTGGGATACCTCCCTCACCACCGCCTCAGCAACCACCTCAGCGAGGGCAGGGAAGAGATCCACGCTACCCTCGTTAACTTTGATCACGACACTCGGTGTATCAAATATGAACTCGCTTAATCCACTAGCATAGTTCATTTCCATATCAACTTCTCTTATCTGGGGATAAGCAAATGATTCTGATAACTTAGCGATTCTTTCCATGAAATTGGTATCCGTAAATGTGGGGAGTACACCAAAGACTATATCGCTGTTTATCGATTCTTTATCGATGAACCTCTTGGAATCATTACTATAACTCTGGATATCTATATGCATATGAGATACTACTAGACTAGATGATAGTTCTAATGTATATTGTGTTGATCTCGCTGCGCTCGTTGAAAGATCTAACATCGTCTTTGGTGATGTTCCCTTAATCGTGTAATAAGGAATATCCATTAGATTAAGTGAGGCTTCGAGACTCTCTAAGAATCTGAGGGCACCTACATCTTCACCCGGGCCCTTCGCATACGGGACTGTAATTGTGACTACCATCTAGACAGGGTGAGAGGTCCCTTCCTTTTAGGCTTATTCAGAGAAACAGGTTTATGCTTCTTCCAATCTCCATCGCCCCTAGTATAGTAAAACCAGTATCTGTTAACCGAATCATTATAGAACTCTTGAAGATCCACATAGTGTTGTAAGTTCCTTGACTTAAGATACTCCACACGATCCTCTATGCAGAAGATCACCTTGTTCTCTGATTGACTCCAAGCTGTTTCATTCAGTAGTTGTATTCTTTGCGTTAATGCCATACCGACAATTCCTAGTCCTGCGCCAACAGTCCAGATCATTTCAATCGCTTTAGAAGATCCTTTCTTAGCGAACAACTGAATCTCGTCTATTGCTATCACTCTCTTAGTTCGCTTGAATCCTGCCTTTCTTTGTAAGCTGAATACTAACTCAACCATTCGATCTAGTTCTTCCTTCTTGTTATCATCAGCTGATGGTCTGAAGACAATTGCTGGATTCTTTAGCAAGAGTTGCTCATAGACTTCTATTGGGCTATGACAAATAGTTCCTAGATGGGCGAAGTCCTTGTCGTGTTTAGGATCGACGAAGATTGTATGTGTGTTCAATTCTTGAAGACCTTCAAGCACCTTACCTGTGAATACTGTTTTGCCACTACGAGTTCTTCCGATAACCACAGAGTGCCGGTCTCGGAATGACTGGAGAAATACCCCTGACAGTTGGACCATGATGTGAGCAGGCTTGGGGCGGGTTAGAAGGTTTGCTGTCAGAATTGATCTGAAAACGGGTCTTCCTCCTCATCGACAAAATCATGTCTTGTTGAGTTTTGTAGTGCCGTTATAGGAATAGTCTGTGCTCTCATGTAGTAAGGTGCTACTCTTGTAGGACCCGGAAAGAAATCTGCCTCGCTTGGGTTATCTTTGATGAGCCCTGCTTCAACAGCTAGCGAGTAATCGCCCATTTTCTTTTTACCTTTCATTACGGTGTTTCCTAAGGTGACAAACGAATACACTCTTCCAGCTGCCCACTGATGGGGTGTCACTCCTACCCTGTGTCCTGTAGCCCATGCAGCTAGACCCTTATCTCTCACCTTCTTTAGAATCTTCTTCTTAACTCCTGTGGCTTTGCTCATCTTTGTTAGAAAGTCTCCCTTCTCTGGCAAGGGTCCGTACATCTTGACGAACTTCTTTTTGTACTTACTAGGAACCGTCTTATATCCTCTAGCCTTTGCTTTGATGTCTGACTTCCAGTCTTCATACGCCTTTGGGTCGTTCACATCATACTTGTACCCTTTATCGATCTCTTTAGCTGCGATTGCCATCTCTGTCTTAGTTAAACCTTTTAGATACTTCTTGGGTATCTTCCTGCCTTCTGGAGTTCTAGCTGGGTTGGATTTCTGTCCCAAACCACCCTTGCCGATGCTCTTTGCTAACAAGTCACTGAGTTCTTCGGGTGTCCCACCGTTTCGCTCAAAGGCCATAATCAACACAACTATAGCGTCAGCGATCTCGCCTTCAACACCATCTTTGCCTGCTTCTTTGTATGGCTTGTATCCTTCTTTGATTAGAACCTCTTCAGCGATCTCTCCTGACTCTTCCATCAGTTTTACTAGCCTGTTGAACAGTGTATGTTGTGTTTCCTCGCTTACTCCAAAGATATAATCTATAACCTCATCGAAATCAGATGGATTCTTTCTCGGCTTATCTCCAGCAAACCTGCCTAAGCGAACAACTGGTGCTTCTATAGAAGTCTGATACTCCCAATTAACTCCATCTTCATCGACTCCCAATTCCACTAAATCATCATCGTAAAGTTCGACAGTATATACTGTTGGGATTCCTTTAGGTTCTCTTCCTTTCTTGAAAGTAGGTCTTGTTCCCCAATCCATAGAGGTTGCTAAATCTTCATCTGTCCAACTCTTTTTGGTATCTAAATGATATCTTCCCATATCATAGGCGGTTTGGTAATCTGGGCTAACATAACTTCCTTTTCTCAATACTTTGATGTTATCAGCGGGGGAGCCATGATAGTAGACTTGTGGAGGGTTCTTACGCATATCCTTTGTTTTCTTCTTCATTTCTTCAATGAACTTAGCATAGACCTTTTGCCCTGCCTTAATCCCGGGAGTTTGATGTGGATGGAATCTAGCTCTCTGCTCCATAGCCATGGCTGCTTGAATCTTGTGTGCGTGCGTCTTTCCTGATGCTTTAATCAAGCGTATAGACTTCTTAGCAGTGGCTTCGTCTTTGAATCCTAGTCCTTGAATCGTGTTAGTTGGCTCCTCGTCAGTGTATAGGTCAGAGTGTTCGCTTGGATCTTGACCTTCATACTTCTTCGGTATTCTTGGGTTTGTGTAAGTATATTCTGTAGTACCATACTTGCGCTTCTCGGTCATACCAACCCATGGAACCTTAGGGCATGGTGGCATTCTTTCCTTTCCTTCGATCTTACGAGCATATCTCCAAGGATCGTGTCCCCATACCCACAATGCTAGTAGCTTTCGTGTTGGTCGACCTTTCTTATCGGTGTATGGACCTGCCTGTCCTCTAGATCTTGAGTTGAACGAGTATTGTCTGCCACACCAATACCAGTCGGTTGGATTCCACTTCTCTAGTGCCATCTCATAATATCGCTTGATAACCATCGGTCCATTCTTGATGTAATCCTTTGGTCCTGTAAGTCCTAGCTTCTTGCGCATTCTTAGAATAGCAAAACCAGAAGTTCGTCCTCTGTTGATCCCGCCAAACTCTTCCTGTCGCTTCTTATTCAATCCAGCTTGTTTGCCTAAATCGGATGCGAGGAATGCCTCTAGTTCTTTATTTTTCATATTCACAAGTTGTACCCATCTAGTGAACTGCTCAAGAGTGACTGGATCTGATCTGCGTTCTTTTGGGTTCACTTCAACTAGTGGCAGATCTGCGACCTCAGAGTCTATGAATTGCGGTTCGGGATCCTCTGGTATCTTCTCACCTGCTGCTAGTAGTTCTAGTTCTTGCTGTGAAATTAATAGTGGATTCAAGAATCCTTCGACAGCTAAATCGATGTAATCTCCACCTGACATGGCTAGTTGATTTAAGTCTAGAGTTGTTCCTGTAATGGAATACTTACTTGGAATTAGATTCATCTTATTGAATGCATTAGTTAGCTTGCTTAGTATTTCACTTCTGTAAGATATAGCCTTTAGTTCCTGCTTTGCGAAATACTGAGACTCTCTCTTGAACTTGCCTCTCTGCCCCATGGCTCTAAAATATGACTCCATAGGGGCTTTGCTCATCAAGTGCGTAGCTCTTTCAAAAACTCTCACGAATGGTGGTGAGCTATTGGCTCCTTGTGCCTTAAACACCTTTTCTTCCCAGAACCAATCGAATAGATAGAGTCTCTGCCTCTTTGGATCGAACTTGAAGTTCCTGTCATTAACATCGTGTTGTAGTCCCTTTGATGTGAGGAATCTAATCTCTTCTGCAAAGCGATCATATTCTTCCTGTGGCATATCGGCTAGAGCTTTCTGGTGGGCATACATCTTCTTCATATTGCCAAGAGGATACTTGACTAATCTTAGCTGCCTGACTGCCTTTACCTTCTTTCCATTTCTTGGATCTAGTCCGAAGCCTATGTCCTTTTGATATGGTCTTGTTTCGTTAACGGAGTATCCGGGGATGTACTCCGATACCATATGATACCATGGACCATTTTCTCCGAATGCATAAAGTGGCTGGCCTATCTTAGGCTTGTATCCCCAGTCTATCTTATACAAAGAAGATATATTCTCTGACAGGTCAGGTTTGTTTCCCTTTCCTTCTAAGTGCTTCAATAACTTATCGTAGTATTCCTCGTCGACTCTTCTGTTAATCTTGAGAACATACTTTGTACCGGGGATCTTGAAAGCTGTCCCGAATGCGCCCTTGCCAAGAACATTCTTTTTGTCGATTGCTTTCTTTAGTTGCTTTACTGATGGGTTCCTTCCCGGGTTGACCTTGACAAACATCTCGTGTAGTGGGTGTCTGTGTGATGGGTTCTTTTCTGCTGTCAGTTCAGAGTAGCCTCCAATAAATGCCCCGTCTATGAATATCATTGGTATGTATTGGTAATCTTTGGTTAGCTGGGAGAGTACTTTGTTGCAGTTGGAGACCTCATCTATGTCTATGTAGGTATATTCTCTATTCTGCTTATCTAGATATTTCTTTGCCTCTTGGCACCATTTACACCACTTAGCGCCATAAATGGTTATTCCTTTCTTTGATGGCTTTGGGCACTCTTCCTTTCTTGGGTTATGCTTAGGAACTGCTTCAAGAACTCTCTTAGCAGCTTCTAGAAACTTTCCTCTCTCAGTCACTGTCCTGAAATCAAAGTTCATTCTCTTGCTAGTTTCAATGTGCCCCGGTATTGCCTTTGCTCTGCTCTTGGCTGCTTTGGCCGACATATCTCCTCTGGCAATTAGTCGCTTCTCAATTAACTTCGGATCTTCTGCGGGTTCTAAATAGACTGCATACACTTTGTCGCCAAACATCTCACGGAAGTCGTTGACTCCGCTGAGACCCGTGTCAAAGATCAATGTGTCAGCACCAGAAAGATCCTTCTTAGTCTTTCCATACAAATTATCTCCCATAGTTCTGTATTCAGCAAACTCGCCCATAGCGATCATTTTGTTGAACTGTTCATGGCTGATGTGGATTCTATCTCCCCTGTTGCGATCACTCTTTCTTGCCTTTCGTGTGGTGTAAGTGGGTGGTCTTTTGGAATTGGGTATGTTTGCCATCAAGTAATCAACTATAGTGGACTTACCTGCACCGCTTGGTCCAGATACAAGAATCATCTGCTTGAAGCCTGCTGGATTGCGCATGGGTTCAACGGCAGAGAGTTCAATATCGTCTGTTGGTATCTCAAAACCATATCTGTTTGCTTCCTCAACTACCATTAGGTATGCTAAGGTTGCTGCTTCTATAGTATCGTCAAATGGCGGGAACTTTGCTGCTGGGACACCGATCTGCATTGTTCCTGTAGTTGGTTGGATTAGCATACTCACAGCAGAGTCCTTCAATGGAATGTGAAGGCTGATAGCTCCCTTTCCTGTGATCATCTTCTTAGGGAATCCCTTTCTATCCCTGAGGTCAAACTTAGCTGGATCGAAGACTGAGAATATTTCTTCGACTAACTCAGCATCTTCAAAGACACGGCTTGGCAATCTAGATCTAAACTCACCTCTAGTAAGCATGGGTGGTGGGTTAGTCCTGTTCTTTGTCATTCCTGCTTCCCATTTGTTGAAGATTCTAAGAAGGGAATCTGATACTGCGGATATCACCTTATCCTTTTCTCTTGCATAGATAGTATGCTTTACTTCTTCTATGTTCTTCTTCCCTTCGGTCACCTCCTTCATAATCTCTGTTGCTTTCTTAGAGAAGTGGGTTAGAACTAATGCAGGATAGTAATCTCCTGCAACCGTCATAGCCTCTTCGGTAAAGATCTCTCCTTGTAGCATAGCATCTAACATCTTCAGATCTTCCCCGATCTTCTCGGGTAATTCTAAATATCTGACGACATCATCGACTCTAGATATATCTTCTATTCCGTCTCTGACTTCGTGATCTAGTGCATTCACATCTTGGATGAGGCAAAGCATACTCATGATGTCGTAGTATGTATATTCTGAGTCTGCTCGCTTGTTTAGATATGCGGTGATTCTTCTATACGATCCGGGGTTGAACCCGAATACTGCGAGCTTTACTTGATCATCTAACATGTAGTAATACTGATTGTGCCAGAAGGCATATCTCTCATGTGGCATTTCTTCAATATCAAAGTTAGGCCATGTTATGCTGCCTGCTTTGACATCCTTGAGTGCCTTCATAACAAATGCATTCCCTAAATGCAGATCTACTCCTTCATCAGTGTCCGGGTTCTTTCTTACTCTGTAGTAGCAGCGATATTTGATTGTGAAGTATTTTCCGTACTTTTTGTTAAGCCAAGCGACTGCGTCCTTTGTGACTTGTTCACAGAACTGCAGATCATCTTGGTAGTTTTTGTCAGGCATTGATTCAGATCTCTTTTCTTGAAAGATGTCGAGTTGGGCGTCTAGCTCAGAGATAAACTTCTCTTCGTCTATCTTGACAAAGTCCTTCTTTGTGCCCTTCTTTGGTGTGATCTTGAAGTGGTCGATTCGATCTTTCATGACCGTATAGAAGTCTCTGATATTTTGAGGATCGTGGCTTAAGTCAAGGTATAACAAATAATCATCTGGTGAGCTTAGGCTAGGCTCATCTTTACTTGGGTGAGTGTGATAAAATGTGTGAGCGTTGGCTGGTGCTTTAGTGATCTTTATCTGAGGCATGATAAGAGACGCTCTTCTATGGAATAGCTTCTTATCGTTAACCCAACCGTAGTTCTCACCCATATATCCTACGAAAGAGAATAACCTTGACCTTAATGCTGAACCGCTTAGTGGCTTATCGAACACTCGGAAAAACTTCTCTGGTGTTTCTGTAGTCATCTTTGTATAAGATTCATTAAAGTCTTCTAATGCAGTTAGTCCTTTCTTATTTGGATTGGTAGCTGCTATTGGTAATATATGCATACCACCGTGTACCTCTGTCTTACCATTTTTCTCACGAATAGAATACTCGTGATGCCTCACTACATATGAGTTATCTGGCATATTCAGCATATGACTCGTATAGAAGGGCTTTAGGATATTAGGTATATCACTAGCTCTTACACTCTTAGGGAATGATATACTATAGGTAAAGATAGAGTTGGTGTAGTTATATCCAGAATCTGATACCTTCTTACCACCGATTATTTGCCCCTTCTTGGGGAAGTTAAGTGCGGAAGCAATATCACTCGGTGCTTTCTTCTTCTGAATCATCTTCGGGCACCTCTTCGTATAGATCTGATAACACACCTTCTAGCATATCTTGGTTTGTACTTTCACCAAACTGGGAGTCGATTATCTCTAACTCTCGCTCGGTCAATGAATACTCTGATGTGGCTAATCGCAATAACCTTTCCTTCTCTAGCAAAGGAACTTCCCAGATCATAAACTCACCTTGAGCGAAAACAACCCAAGGATCCTTCGGCGGATCCATCGCTTCCCACTCTTTATGCTTGTTGACGAAAAGGTCTATCCTAGTGTTCCAAGCCTCTGCTTTGATTGGTGGATTGCTGAATATCTCTTCAGTTCTTGCTCTGTGAACAGAAATTGCTGGGACTCTATCTTTGGTTGCGTGGCGCATTTGTTGTTGCATATCTCTGTATGCACTTTGATATCCTGCATCGAACTTACGACCTTTGCTTATTGGAGTCTCACTATCCGGATCGCCCGGAATTGTGTTTAGTAAAGAGGCGACCACTCTTTGATCTTCTAGCGCTTGCTTGTCATTAACTAAGTGCGCCATATTGACTTGGTCTATGAACGCCTTGATTGGTTCTAGTGTTCCATCCATTGTAGTGACACTGAATCCATCCTGACCTTGCCCCATCTGATCGTCGATTGCATCTTGGTACTGGGATCCCAAACTGCTAATCCTATAGTGCGATACCCCGTCTGTGTCCACTCGTGAGTCACGATCCACGAATACTTTGTAGCCCTCTTCATCTCGATCCCATCTTTGGTATGCTCTTTGAAGCTCCCCGGGGATGGATCCTTGTCTGCCTCCGGACTTGAATAGATGAACTGGTGTTGTCCTGCCTCCAGCTGTTTGTGGAACGAGCATATAGTTAGCATCGGGGGCTGGTTCGTATTCACCAGTTTCTTTATTCCAAACATGGCTATCTGCTTCTAAGGTTGGCGGTGCTGCCACCATGTCAATTAAGATTGGTCTTGTCTCTTGCACTCCAAAGAATGCGGGATTCTTTCTTACATGCTGTTGGTAGTCAGATCTTGGGTTAGGCAATGCATCCAGTAAAGATAACTTCTTTGGTATCTTGCCAGTCACAACAAGAAGTGGATCTTGATTGTAGCTTGTGTCGCTTGGCTTCAAAGCATCCATGTCTTCTCTAATTCTAATAACTCTAGGCTTGATCAATGGTGTAGCATATACTTTCTTAACTAGCGCTCTATAGATCTTGCCACGGCGCTCACTTGGCTTAAAGTGCGTAGGGAATGAGTCTCTAAGTTCCCCTCCCACATCTTCGTACATTACATCGACTACTACTGTTGGTTCGACCATCTCTATCTGATCGACATAGTCATCATCTCTAAGATTGATTGGTATGATGTTTTCTTTATCTTGACCTTCAAGCATCTCTCGCAATCTAATTCTTTCTGCCTTCGGTAGTGCTATTTCTGCTTTGGCAATGACATAGTACACTAAACCGTGACTTGAGTCTCTCTTTGTGACTGCGACAAATACTGGTGGGCACTCCAAGCTGTTGGAGAACAACTTCGATTTCTTTGACATACCAATTATTGCCACTGAGATTGTTCTTGTTGCATTGATCTCGTATGTGACTCCATTCTCAACAATCATGGTTGAAACCTTTCTGTCTCTCAGCATGTCCTTGAATTGCTTGGCAACCTTAGGTCCCACAGGTGCTGTCACTGTTTGTGGGCCTAGAGGCTTGATTCTTTTACCCGTTAACCTTGTGACTTCCTCTGCCATATCTTTGATGGCTACTTTCTTTCCATTCTTAGAAACTACCTTGTTGACTACAAAGGTTAGTTCCTTAGCATTAATCGGTGTCAATCCTTCGCTTGATTGGATCAACGCCCTAACTGCTTCTTCTCCAAGCTCATTCCCTAGGGTATCGGTCTTTACTAACTGTCCACTAATTACTATTGAGGATAACTTTTCTGCTTTAGCTATTCTTTCAAGGTCTCTTGTTATGTAGTCATCATAGATTATATTCCCATTAACTGTGATATATGCTGAGGTCACTGGTATGGTCTTTAGTTTCTTGGAGTTTCCGGTGCCAACAGTCCTTTGCATTGATATGTCCTTTCTTGGAGATCCTTTAATTCCGCCCTGTTTATCGTACACTAGTATTGTGTCTAGTCCCTTGGCTTTGGGATACACATACACCATTTCCTCGTCTGCTAGGACTGTTTCGATTGCATCCATTTGGATCTTGTTCATATCTGCTGGGAGGTTGAGCTTCTTTAGTAATGGGTGAGCTTTGTAGGTGTCTGGATGAACTATTACTTGCGGAGGTGCTTCTATATCCTCTGCCGACTCGTAGTCTTGACCGACTCTTATTGTGTCAAAGAACTTAGCAACTAATGCAGAATATTTGTCAAAGTTAGCTAGGACAGTTTCTGGATGTGCGTCTCTGATCGGCTCTAGTTTCATTACATCTGCGACGGGCACTGGTATAGCTGCAAGTCCTGTGAAGTTTTTGCTTGATGCTGCATCTGCTTGATAGTGCAGACTAAAGAACATTCTAACTGCCTGAGGTGTCTTATCCATCTTATACATTAGTGGATCCACAAGTGGTAAGTCGGCTTCGATAGCCTTGGTTTTTGTGAACTCGACCACACCGAATAGAAGAGACTTGAGGTATGATTGAACTTCCTTCAGTGTCCCTAGTGGTTGGCCTGCCTTTGCACCAAACCAAACATGCCAATTATTCCCTGTGTACATGATAATGTATGGATGCCCTTGGGCTTCCATCTTTGTTGCGATCCTTACTACTGCCTTTCGCATGTCTTCTTTTGGAATACCTGCGGGATTATCTAGATCTATGACTGCCATTTTGAGATCTCTGCCCGAGTTGGTGTAATTCCAAAACTGATATCGTAGCCCTGCATGCTTTCCTGCAAACATGCCGTTCATTGTTTTCGAGTCCATAAACTTCCTGAGATCCTTTTCTGTATTTAGGGTGAAAGGCTTATTGTCATCACCAAGTCTTCTGAGTGTCGTCTTATTATCAGTGGTTGAGTATATGCCCATACCAATGTTGTGATGCATTGTTAGTCTTAGGGTAAATGGAAGAGTTGTTTGATTGTATTCCAATATCCTCTTCTTTATCTTGAGGATCTCTTGAGCGGCTTCCTGATAGACGGGATGGTTCTGCTTCACAGATGCGCTCATTCTGTTCCAGTCGACAACTTTCTTTTCCTTGGCTATCAGATCTGCCATTACCTTGACGGTCATTGGCCTTGGGTCGAACATAAATGGGTTGACTGCATCTGAAACTTCGCCGAAGGTGTCCTTTATTCGTTGCATAAGAAGTGGCTTAAGCTCCGATTCTAGCTGCTTTCTAGATTTGCCTTCTTTATCGTATATTGTCTCTCTAGTCACTTCATCGAAACCATCTGCACAATATATCCTTGCTCCCTCAAAGAAGAACATGAATTGATTCATGCTTAGGAACTTGTCTATGAAGAAGTCTATATCATCTTCATTGGGGATTCTATCCACTGATACTAAGTCAGTGTACTTAGCGAACTCTCGATACATCAATGTTGGATCCGCCATTAGAATAACACCCCTATTGCTGCCTTGATTTGTTCGGGATTCAATTCCCCTCTTGCCACTTGCTCTAGTATACCAAAACCTTGTCTTCTCCAATCTTTAGAGTCAGGTGTTGTTGGCTTTCCTTGATTGAATGCACTTGGCGCCAACCATGCGTATACTCTTTGCTTGATTTGTGTTTTGCTTGCTTCGGAAGAATCTCCTTGCATAACATTCTCAACTATCTTTGCCTTACCACGCATGATGAAGTTAATTCGCTCTCCATCTGGTAAGTTGTCTAATACGCTTTTAACTCCCTCTAACCCTGCGAGCATGATGTTTGCATTCTTCTTAGCATCGTCATCATCGATGTCCTCTAAGCCCTCTCTGAACTTAGTCATCGCACTCTCAACTGTCTTTACTGCCTTACCGGGTTTTAGTTCGGCAAATAGTTCCTTGAGTGACTTGTTGTTAGGAACTTCTGGATCTTCTGCGACTGCTTCTTCTATTGCATCTGCACCTGCCACTGCGATAGCTTCTCTAGTAGCTTCTGCTAGTTGCTCGAACCTAATACCCGCCTGTTCAAAACTCTGTGCAGCCTGTAGGAAGTTTTCGCTTGCTGTTCTGAAGTCAGCTCCAGTTGATGCATAATCTGCTGACGCCTGCGTGTATGCTCTTCCAGATGCTTCCACCGCATCTGCTAATCTGCCCATTTCTGGGATAACTACCTCTGCTGGCTCTGGTTCAGGCTCGGGCTCAGGTTCCGGTTCAGGCTCGGGTTCAGGATCTGGTGCTTCGTCTGCAAGCATTTGTTGGTATCTTGCCCTAGCTTGTTCTATTGCTGCTCTGGTTGCATAGAACACTCCCACTGAGTCTTCTGGGATATTGTCTTCGGTCACGACTCTTTCAACGGGGTTTCTAAAGACTCCACCGGGTCTGAGATACACATTGTTCACTGTATCATCTGCACCGCCTGCATCAAACTTTGGACCAGTTCGCTTTCTAAATAGTATCGAAGAATAGTCTGCATAGTCATTAGGTGGATATGGTTGCACATCTAAGGTGTAATCAGCGTATGCACCTCCCCGCCAGAAACCTTGTAAGGGTGCATTCGGGTTGGCGATCTGCATTCGTATGCCAATAGTTTCTCTGTATTGTGTGACTCTCATAAGCTGAGGTGGCTCGGATACTGAGTCTCTTCCATCCCATATCTGTTCTTCTGGAACTGCTGATCTCCATATGATTGGTTCGACTGTGACGGTGGTGTTGCCTGCGTAGTTTGCATCATCTAAGCAGTAGTTGAAGAAATCCGCTAAGTCAAGGGCATCTGGACTCCCCGGAACTAAACCTGCACTGACTACGATATTAGTTATACCTTGCATATATCTCCTTACTCTATCATTAGCTAGATTTACTATATCTCCTGCTCTAGGATAGAATGATGGTAATGGTAATTGGTTTGGATTGTTTTCAGCGGTAAGTCCACTATCAGGATCCACAGTATATTCCCTTTCACGATACTGCGGGTGATCCGGTGGCAGAACCACAT
>MDSV01247990.1_pt1 | contig 17797 bp, 19 predicted proteins | sample 810851 | NCBI WGS metagenome assembly MDSV01 (sample SAMN05326640, study PRJNA326480) | marine metagenome | isolation source: seawater | place: Atlantic Ocean: North East | collected 2012 | reverse complement strand
TTCTTGGTGAAAGATTATATGTGATGGCTCCAAGACCTGGAAGAATACATAAAGAATACAATCTACCATTTGCATCGATGGGATTAGAGGAAGATTTAAGAGAAATTAAAAAAAATAAAGAGTTTTCTCAAAAACGAGAGGAGATTCTTGAAATGATTTGGAATATGGAAGAAGAAATCATGGGGAAAGAAAATTAAATGTTAATTCAAATAGTAACTTTTCTGATCTTTTTTGCCGTTGTAGGCTGTATTCTTTATGGAAGAAGATTGATAAGGACTGAAAAAGTTGATGCAGTGTTTGGAAATCCAGAACGAGCTATGGGTGGTACTCACTGGGTCATTGTTGGAAGTAGTTTTTTACTTTTAATTTGGCTTTATTATTCTTGGGATATTGCCAAAGGATTTTATCCAAAATCTGCAAATGAGCTTTGCCAAGTTGCGAAAGTAAATGACTCTCTTCTTGGATTAAAATATCAGTTTCCAATTGAGGAAAGAGAGTTCAAAAGTACTTCACAAATAAAAAAAGAAAATAAAAATTTGAAGATAATTCAAAATGAAATTCAAAATTCTGAAGAAGTTAATAATCAACAAAAAACTGTGCTAATTAGTTTTATAAATAAGACTAGTAAACTTATTCCATTACTTACAAATGAAGATTTAATTGAGAATGAAACTAAACAAAAAATAAGTGATATTACTGGAAAAATTAATCTTTTAACCGAAAGTTTTCAAAAACCGGACTATCCATTCGAAACTGAGCAAGAACTTAATAATAGATTAAAAGCTGTAAATAAGGAAGGTGGCTGGGGTATCACCAAAATAGATGCAGGAACAGGATCTATCGAAAATACCTTAGAGGTGCCTTTAGTGCCTGCAACAGATAGAGGTTTAAAGTTTCATACTGCAGCGCAACAGCTGAATTTAATTAGTGATGAATTTTTTAAATTAAGAAACCATAACCCCCAATTTAAAAGTAAGATAAAGGAATTAAAAAGTGAAATTAAATCTTATAGAAAAGAATTAGCTGGTAATGAAGAAGTAGCATCAACTTACGCTAAGAACATTGTTAAGATTGCAAGAAGAATTGAATTTGCAAGTATTTATCCTCCAAATGCTCTAGATAAATTGCAAAATGCGATAGTCAAATTTGAAAATGCACAAAAAGAAGCTCAAGGAGGTCTAAGGTTTATAGATATATTCTTATTCCCTGCTGGGACGATAGTTGCTAGTGGTCCAAGTTGTTCAGAACAAGGTTCTGGTAGATGGTTGCCTAAACCATCTGATACTTTAAATAAATTTATATTAATGTCAAAACCGAGTGTTGGTTATAAAGATATTCCTCTTTTGTGGATACAAATGGTTGATGTAAGCAAAATGATTGGATTCATTTTACCAGATTGGATAGCAGATGTTTTACCTGGTGAATATCCTGTGCACACTAAAGATGGAATAGTCAAACAGAACTTCAAAGGTGGAGTTCTTAAAATTGTAACAGGTGATTTTAGGTTATTTAAAGTGCCTGTTCCTTATGGACATATTTGGGACTCTTTTTTAAGAGTTTTCTTAGGTTTAATTTTTGGAATATTAATCGGAGTACCTCTTGGTTTATTTATGGGTTTAAACAGATTTGCAAAGGGCTTTTTTGATCCTCTAATTGAACTTTATAGACCTGTTCCTCCCCTTGCCTGGGCCCCATTAATCATTTCTGTATTAGGTATTGATAACACTGGAAAAGTTTTTCTACTATTTATGGTCTCTCTATCAATTATGATAATTTCAGCAAGGGCTGGTGCCTCAGGTACTCAGCTATCTAAAATTCATGCTGCCCACTCTTTGGGTGCTTCTAAAAAACAAATACTTAGATACGTAATATTTCCAAACTCTTTACCAGAAATTCTAACTGGTATTCGAGTTGCGGTTGGTATGTGCTGGGGTACTTTAGTTGCAGCAGAATTTCTAGCTGGAACAACAGGTATAGGATTTGTTGAAAATGTTGCAAAAAAATATTTTCAATATGAAGTAATTTGGATCACTATATTTATTATGGGTATGCTTGGATTATTGTTTGATATTACCTTAAGAAAAATAATAGATAAAACTATTCCATGGCGTGGAAAAGGATAAATCACAAAAAGCGTGAAATATATCAATAAAATTTACTTTAAACTTTTATTAACAATTATTTTATTTTTAATATCAATATTTATCATTAATAACCAATTTATAAGTAATTTTATTTGGTGGTTTCCAGATTTATTTGGAGATCTTAGAACACCAGTGAGATGGTTAGAATGTGCAAATTTAGGGTATAATTTTTATGAAGACAGTGTCACATTTATGGAGTGTGCTAAGAGGGAATTTAATTATGGAAAAATTTTCTTTCAGGTTCCATTTTCTGAAAATCTAAAGTTTTTCTATATTAGGATATTACCGTATTTATTAATCTTTTTTTCAATATATTACATATTTAAGATATTTGATATTAAGAGTTTTTTGAGTTTAATCATTCCAGTTTTGGTAGTCTTAAATCCCTCTACATTTTTGTTATTTTCAGGTGCTAACATTGATCTGCTGATATTCATATTTTTAATATTTACTGCATACAATAGATTTTTCTTAATAAATTGGTTTATATATTTTTTTTTAACATTTGTTAAAATTTATCCTGCTGTTTTATTTTTAAATATTTTTTTTGAGAATAATAGAAGAAGTATTAAAAATGTATTAGTCATTTTCATTACAATAATTATATTATCATCTTTATATCTTTACTTTAATTTTTCAGAATATTTATATTTTCTTAATAACTTAAGTGGAGCTAAAGCAGGTTACCATTACTTATTTTCTTTAAAATCGTTTGCCAAAATTTTAAAATATATAATTGATTTCAACTATATATTATTATTATTTTTTACCTATTCAATATTTATATATTTAATTGTAAAAATTTATAAAACTATCAATGATAATTTTGATAAAAAAAGTTTTAAAAATGATTTTTACTACTGCTTAGAATTTAGATTATTCATCATATCATCATATATATCAATTATAAGCTTTATTTTCTTTTCAAACTTTTTCCACAGAGAAATTTTCTTAGTTGGAACTATCCCACTAATTCTTAAATTAGATGTACAAAATAAAATATTTTCTATAAGATTAATTTTAATTTTATATTTAATTAAAATTATTTTTTCTTATATATACTCATTCTTTAATGTTCATGACGGTCTAATTTATATCAATAATCAAAGAGTTTTTTCAGATTATTTCTTAATTATAATCTCAATTAAAAGCTTTATTGATTATATTTTGATGGCCATGATAACCGCATTGTCTGTCTATCAGACAAAATTATTTTATAATTATTTAAAAATTAAAGATGAAATAAAATTTTAAGTTATACCTTAAAGTTTATTTTTTATAAAAGTTAACTTAATTAGACCTAAAAAGGATTGAATAATTAATTTTAAGGTAACTGAACTTTTGCCTCTAGTTCTATTAACAAAAGTTGTGGGAAGTTCTTCAATCTTAAAGTGATTATTATAAATAACTACTATTATTTCTGATAAAATTATAAAACCACCACCTATGTTACCACATTTTTTTACTATTTTTTCTGCAGATCTTATAGAGTAAAATCTAAAACCATTTGTAAAATCTTTAATATTTATTTTTAAAAAAAATCTAGCTAGTATATTTGACAAAAGTGAAAAAATTCTTCGTGATAAGCTCCAATTTACAATTTTACTACTTTTAAGATATCTACTAGCAATTAGCATATCTAAATTTCTATTTTTAAAATAATTTATTTTTCTTTTTAGTTCATTTGGATTATGTGAAAAATCAGCATCCATTTCTATAATAAGATTTATTTTCTTATTTTTAAGAGCTTTACTGATTCCATATAAAACTGCTGAGCCCCTTCCCTTTTTATTTTTTCTAAAAAAATAATTTACTTCTTTAAAATTTGAATTAATTATTTTACCGATTTCAGGCTTAGGGGAGTCATCAATAATATACAAGACAACATTATTTATATTTTTTTGAATTTTTTGAATTAGTTTTTTTATATTATCTGCTTCATTGTATGTTGGAATAATGATTGCTATTTTTTTCATTTTCTAAAGATAATAGTTTGATAATAAATGATTATTATTTATCTAAGCACACTAATCTTCCTCAGTATTTTAGCTTTTTTACTAAATTCTTCACAAATAAAAATAATATCCTTTTTTTTTAATTTAGGATGATTTGGAAGATAAATACCATAATAATGTATTAAATTTGCATGAGGAAATTTTTTGTTTTTAGTTAGTTTTTTCCAAAAAGGTTGATTTGAAATATTTCCTGCAATAATTGGTCTACATTCTATTTTCTTTTTTGTTAAATGTTCAAAAACTTCATCTCTATTTAATACTAAAGTGGCAAAACCAAAATTAGATAAAATTTCGGTTTTACAATTTTGATAATGAAATTTGTTTAAATATTTTTTAAAAATTTTGTAATTCTTGTGTCTAATTTTTGAAATTTTATTAATCTTTTTTAATTGGCCAATACCGAGGTGTGCATTTAATTCTGTAGATCTAATATTAAATCCGGAATAAATAAAACTGAACTTTGATTGAAATTTTGAAATTTTGTTTTTCTTTAATATTTTGTTTTTTTCATTCTGTGGAAAATCTCTCAACCAACCATGTGACCTAACTGATTTCATTATATTGGCTAAATAATTATTTTTTGTACAAACCATTCCTCCTTCGATAGTCGAAATATGATGGCCGTAATAAAAAGAGAATGATGATGCAATACCGAAAGTTCCTAGTTTTTTTTTTTTAATTTCAGATCCTAATGCTTCACAAGTATCTTCGATTAATAAAACTTTATACTTTTTACAAATTTTAGATATATTTTCCATATCGTTTGCATGTCCTAATACGTGGACCAAAATGATCAGAGATGGTTTAAATTTTTTACATAAACGTTCTAAATGTTCGATATCTAAACCTAAATTTTTAAGATTTGTATCGCACAACTTAACGTCATAACCTAGTTGAAGAAAGGGTGAAACAGTAGTTGACCACGAGATAGTGGGAGCAATAACAACTTTATTTTTTAACATACCGGACTCTAATAAAGATTGTGCAATTAATAAATTGGCAGATGATCCACTATTTACAAAAATTGAATTTTTTACATCCAGATATTTAGAAAAATTATTTTGAAAATTTTCAACTGTTCTACCCTGAGTTAATCTTTTAGCTTTTTTTAGCCATAATGCTAATTTTGAAATCTCTAGTTTGGTGATAGTATCTTCAGCTAATTTATATTTAAAATCCCTATACATTTCTTATAATAATTTTTTTTTGTAACTTTTTAATATTTGCAACTAAAGAATTTGGTTTTTGATAGTCAAATAAAATTTTATTTTTGTCTACATTCTTATTAATAAATTCTTTAATTGTCATTCCTTTTCCGCTACCAATATTGTATACTCCAACAAGCTTCTTTTTAAAAATTTTAATAATGATTTTTACAATTTTTTCTGCGTTTGTAAAATCCCTTAGATTATTTGCTCCTTTTATATGAATCTTATTAGATTTTAATTTTTTAAGTTTTTGTTTCATTGAAGGATATAAAAAATGTTTTTTTTGATTTTTATGATAAATACTAAATATTCTAGCTATACAGTAGCTAAAATTAACACCTTTGTTTTTTCTAATGTTTTTTTCAGCTAATAACTTTGTTTTACCATAGTAACTAGATGGTTTAAGAGTAAAACTTTCTTTAATTGGTTTTTTTGAGTAACTATAAACATGTGAAGAACTTGAAAAAAATAGATGTCTTTTTTTTTTTTTTAAATTTATAACATTTAAAAGATTTTTTGTACCTAAAACATTTATTTTAAAAGCCTTTTTTTTGTTTTCTTTAGATTTTTCAGCAACTGTATAAGCGGCAAAGTGAAAAATATATTCAATTTCATAGTTTTTTGATAACCAAAAATTAATGTGTTTTTTATTAGTTATATCTCCGTTGAACAAAGAATAACTAATTTTTTTTCTCTGAAATTCTTTTGCTAATAGTTTTCCTAATAGACCTGAACCTCCGGTAATTCCGATTTTTTTCAATGCAATAAGTGTTAAGTTGTTCTATAAATAATATATCTATTTATGAAAAGAAAAAAAGCTATTATTTTTGGTGTCACCGGACAGGATGGTTATTATTTAACGAAGCTTCTTTTAAAAAAAAAATATATTGTTCATGGAGTAAAGCGAAGATCTTCTTCAGTTCCTACAAAAAGAATTTCATCTTTTTTAAATCAAAAAGATTTTATAATTCATTATGGTGATTTAACAGACACTTCCTCTATACATAATCTTGTAAGTATTATAAAGCCTGATGAGATATATAATTTAGCAGCACAATCTCATGTCGGAGTTTCTTTTTATACACCAATTTTTACTGCTAATGTAAACGCAATTGGAGTACTTTCAATACTAGAAGCTATAAGATCAATTGATAAAAAAATTAAATTTTATCAAGCAGGAACGTCAGAAATGTTTGGTAAGACTAATAGTAAATTTCAATCTGAGAAAACAACATTTAATCCTCAAAGTCCCTATGGGGCTGCAAAAGTATTTGCTCATCAAATAACTCAAAATTACAGAGATGCCTATAAAATTTTTGCATCGAATGGTATTTTATTTAACCATGAAAGTCCTCTTAGAGGTGATAATTTTGTAACCAAAAAAATTGTTTCTTCTTTAATTAATATAAAAAAAGGAAAACAAAAAAGTTTAGTATTAGGAAACTTATATGCTCGAAGAGATTGGGGTCATGCTGCTGATTACGTAGAGGCTATTTATAAAATACTACAACAAAATAAACCTGATGATTACGTTATAGCTACCGGCAAAGATTATACAGTCAAGGAATTTGTTAATAAAACTGCAAAAATAATTAAATTAAAAATTCAATGGAAGGGTAAAGGTTTAAATGAAGTTGCTGTAAATCAATTTGGTAAAACCATAGTCAGCATTGATAAAAAATATTTTAGACCATTAGAAGTTGATTATTTAAGAGGTGATGCTTCAAAAGCCAAAAAATACCTAAAATGGAAAATTAAAAATTCTATAGACGATCTTATTAAGCAAATGGTGAAATACGAGTTAGATTAACTTTACCTAGATATTATTTCTTCAATATAATCTTTCAATTTTTTATTGCCAAAATGCTTGTGTACTTTGTTTGATAAATTCATATTCGTTAATGCTGACGAATACCTTTCTCCAGGACGTTTTTTTAAAAAGTTTATTTTTGATTTAAACATTTTTGCGACTTCAAGGATAGAAAAGCTTTGTTTGTGGGAAATAGAATAGTGTCTTGATAAATTTTTTTTCCACGCCATAAGGCAAATATTGATTGTATCATCTATATGAGTAAACCTTCTAGATTGTGTACCAGGCAATACTACTGGTAGGGCCCTTTTGTTATTGAATGCATCTTCAAAAATACCAATTACTGTTGCCATTTTTCCTTTAGAGATTTGACCAGGTCCATAAACATTATAAAAATAAATTACCTCGTATTTAAAGTTAAACCATTTTTTTAGATTTTCTAACAATTCTAAATTTTTTGCTTTTGTAAATGCATAAGGCGATAAATTTTTATCATTTCCTTTATTTCCTAATGACGCTGAGGTAGCTGAATAAATTAACTTAATTTTATTTTTTAAACAAAAATTAAAAACTGAATTTGTCCCAATCGTGTTTGATTCTAAACACTTATTCATATTTAAAAAACTTTGATAAATCCTTGCAAATTCTCCAAAATGAAACACCGAGTGAATTTTTTTTGGTTGTTTGATTAGCATTTTAATATTCTTTGTTTCTCCAATTAGGTATTTAACCCTTTTATTTTTGATATGATTTTTTTTGGATCCCGAAGAATAATTGTCTAAACTAATGATGTTATATTTTGACTTTATCAATAATAATCTTATTAAATTAGATCCAACAAAACCAGCACCGCCAGTGATTAAAATACTTTTTTTATTACTCATTAGTTTAATTTAGTTAAAATAATATATTGAACTGGTGTAATCATTATTGTTATTTTTAAAACATGATATAGTGATATTCTTTATATGAAAGTAAAAAAACTTAAACCCCTATTAATCAAAGTTTTTAAAAAATATGGTCTTAATGATAATCATGCAACTATTTCATCTGGAGCTATAATAAACGCTGAGCTAGTTGGTGCTTATGGTCATGGTTTGTCTAGACTAAAAATGTATTGTGATCGTTTGAGAGCAAAGGTCATTAATCCTAATCCAAAAATTAAAATTAAAAAAATTTCTCAATCAGTTTCTCATATAGACGCGGATAATAGTATTGGATTCGTAGCAGCTGATATGGGTATCAAACAAGCAATCAGTAATGCAAAAAAAACAGGAATTGGAATGGTTGCTATAAAAAACAGTGGTCATTACGGTCTTTCAGGATATTACGCAGAACAAGCAACCACAAAAAATCTGATTTCGATGATTTATACAAATGCCCCTCCTGCTATTGCACCTCATGGATCTTTAAAAAAATTATTTGGTACTAATCCAATTTGTTTTGCGACGCCAACAGGATCAAAAATCCCTTTTATTTTAGATACATCTATGTCTATGATTAATAGAGGAAAAATAAGAGTAGCAGCAAAAAATAATCAAAAAATTCCTAAAGGTGTTGCTTTAGACAAATATGGTAAGCCAACTACTAATGCCAGAAAAGCACTTCAAGGTGTTCAGTTACCGATTGCCGATTTTAGGGGATCTGGATTAGCATGGATGGTTGATATTTTAAGTGGTGTGATTACAGGTGGAAACCATGCTGGAAAAGTTAAAGATCCTTTTGATGATTTTTCAGGACCCCAAAATATTGGACATTTATTTATCACATTTAAAACAAATTTGTTTGTCAATAATTTTAAAAGTAGAATAAGAGAAAATATTAAAACTATTAAAAAGTTACCAAAAGTTAAAGGTGTTAAAGAAATAATGTATCCTGGTCAAAACAAATATAGTAGACTTAAAAAAAACTTTAAAAAAGATATTAAAATATCAAGTATTGTAGAAAAGGAATTAAAACTTCTTAAAAATTAAAAATGCTCTCAAATAAAGAAATAATATGTCCTATAAATTTATTAAATGTGGCACAAAAAAAAAGAATTGTTAAGGCAGGTATTGTCAATGCTGGAAGATCTTTACCTATGTTATCTGTTCAAGATGCTGTTAATGAAAATTTGATTGAACCAATTTTTATTGGTGATGAAAAAGAAATACTAAAGTGTGCTGAAGATTTAAAGTGGAATATTTCAAATTATGAGATTATTCATGAGCCAATTGAGAACAATACTGCAGCTATTGCTGCTAAATTAGCTAGTGAAAAAAAAATAAGGATTATAGTAAAAGGTCACATTCATACAGATGTTTTAATGAAAGAAATTCTAAAAAGAGAATATAATTTACTAGGAAAAACTCGACTAAGTCATATTTGGCATATGACTATTGGTAAAGAGGATAGACCCCTAATCATAACAGATGGTGCTTTGAATGTTCTACCTAATTTAAAAACTAAGATGCACATATTAAAAAATGTTATTAATTTTTCCAATAGAATTGGTATTGAAAGACCCAAGGTAGCCGTATTATCTGCAACTGAAGAAATTTTAGATAGTGTACCAAGTTCAAAAGACGCGGAACAATTAACAAGGCTTGCAAAAAAAGAAAATTTAAATGCTGACGTTTTTGGCCCACTTGCTTTTGATAATAGTATTTCAAAAAAATCAGCTGCTATAAAAGGTATAAAAAATGACGTTGCTGGAATGGCTGATGTATTATTAGTACCGAGTGTTGAAGCAGGAAATGCTCTAGTTAAAATGTTAATTTACTTTTCTGGAGCTTGTGCTGCAGGTGTAGTCGTAGGTGGAAATGTTCCAGTTGTTATTACAAGTCGCTCAGATGAGGCTCCTGCTAGATTAGCATCAATAGCTGCTGCTGTTGTTGCGCTTGATTAATTGTTCATTGAAAAAAAAACTAATTTGTTTTATATAACTGCATCAATTCACAAATGAAATAATGGCAATTACTTATTTAAAAAAATCACCTAAGACATCATCTACAGATGATACCAAAACTACCGAAATAGTTAAAAACTTACTTAAAGAAATTGAGACTTCTAAAGAGGAGGCATGTATTAACTTAACAAAAAAATTTGATAAATATGAGGGAGAGATAATTGTTTCAAAAGAAAAAATTGAGCAAATTAAAAAAGAATTAAATCAAAAAACAAAAGATGATATTCAATTTTCTCACGAAAGAGTTAGAAAGTTTGCTGAAGCACAATTAAAAAATTATGGTCAAGATTTTGAGGTAGAGCTCTCCCCAGGATTATTTGCTGGTCAAAAATTAATTCCGGTAAATACGGCAGGATGTTATATACCAGGAGGAAGGTATGCTCATATTGCTTCAGCCGTTATGAGTGTAACTACTGCTAAAGTAGCAGGTGTAAAAAATATAATTGCTTGCAGTCCTCCTAAAGAGGGCGTTGGGGCTCATCCTGCAATTATTTATACTGCAAACTTATGTGGTGCAGATATAATACTAAATTTGGGCGGCGTACCGGGTATTGCTGCCATGACTAATGGACTTTTTAAAAACCCTCCAGCAGATATATTGGTTGGTCCTGGTAACCAGTTTGTAGCAGAAGCAAAAAGAATTTTATTTGGAAAAGTAGGAATTGATCTATTTGCAGGTCCAACTGAAATTGCAATTATTGCAGATGACAAAGCAGATGCTGAGATAGTAGCTATAGATTTAGTAGGACAAGCTGAACACGGTTATAATTCACCTGCATGGTTATATACAACTAGCAAAAGACTTGCTGATGAAGTAATGAAAAGAGTTCCAGAATTGATTTCAGAATTGCCTGAAATTCCTAGAACCAGTGCTGAGGCTGCCTGGAGAGATCATGGTGAAGTTATTCTGTGTGATACTGACGAGGAAATGGCTAACATAAGTGACGAATATGCACCTGAACATTTAGAAGTACAAACTCAAAATTTAGAATGGTTTCATCAAAGACTTAAAAATTATGGTTCACTTTTCATAGGAGAAGAAACTACAGTTGCTTATGGAGATAAATGTTCTGGTACTAATCATATTTTACCAACAAAAGGTGCTGGTAGATATACTGGTGGATTGTTCGTAGGTAAATTTATTAAAACTTTAAGTTTTCAAAGAATGACTAAAGAGTCTACAAAATCGGTTGGTGCTACATGTGCAAGAATTTCTAGATATGAGGGCATGGAAGCTCATGCAAGAACAGGTGATGCAAGATTAAGAAAATATGGTTTTTCCAATTAACCTTCAGGTATAAAAATTAAACACAATCCATTATTACAAAATCTTTTTCCAGTTGAAGTAGGTCCATCTTCAAAAACATGGCCGTGATGAATTCCACAATTAGAACAATGATACTCAATTCTTTTCATTCCAAATGAGTAATCTATTTTAGTTTTAAAAGCACCTGGCAGCGCTTCAGAGAAAGAAGGCCAACCTGTACCGCTATCAAATTTTGAAGTAGAAGCAAATAATTTAGCTCCACAATTAGCACAATGATAAAAACCTTTTCTATTTTCATTAAGTAATTCACTAGTAAAAGGTTTTTCTGTTCCTTCATTGAACATTATATCTTTTTGTTCTTTTGATAGATTTTTATTTATCAATTTTTTAGTCGCTGAATATAAAAATTTATATGGTAGAGAAATGAAAAATAAAAAAGAAAATCCTAACTTTTTTAAAAAATTTCTTCTTAAAATCATATGAAAGGAATTAATTTAAAATTTTTTCAGTCTTTTTCTGTTCTGTTTTATTCTTTTTATTGGTTATTTTTGTTTTCTTTAAATTAATCAAGTCAGCAAACTTATGATTTACATCTCTATGTCCTGCCTCATCATCTCTAATTACTTTTACCACATCTTTAAGGGTGGCATGAAGCGGTAAATTCCAATAATTTATAGCAATTAAAGGAGCAGGTTGATCTGGAATAGCTCCAGATTCGAGCTCATTTAAATATTCTGTGTAACTAATTACTGCCTCTTCCTCAAAATAACCTACAATTCTATGAGCTGTTCTTTGAGAAACTAAATATATGATTGCATATGTAATGATAAAAATAAATTGAGCAATCATTATTATAAACCTTTCTACAGCAGTCGGTTGAGCAACATGTATAAAAGTCATTAAATGCATTCTTTCATTTTCAGCTTCATCTAGAAGAGTTTTTATCCAACCTTTATCATCTTCAATTTTTCTAAGAGATTTTAAGTGCAATAACATTCCAGCAACCATACCTGGAACAGCAGCAACTGTTTCAAGTACTACAGCTCTGTGACCATATCTATTCTTAAAAAAAGTATCCGCTAATAACCTTAAAAATTTAGTAAAATTTAAAGCAATCTTGTCACTTAGATTTTTTGGTTTAAAATGTTTCTCTAAATTATTCATAAATATAAAATAATTATTAATCGTAATTATAACATGTGCCATAATTGTCCTTAAAAAAGCGTTGTCTATCCTAGAAAATATAATGTTTCCTTAAATATATAAATTGCAAGTAAGGACATAAAACCAATTATAAATAAATTGATATATTTCCAGGTATTCTTGCTTTGTGCATATTTTGATAAGTAGTTGAACAAATAACCTAAAAAGAAGAAAAATATAAAGGATGATACCGAAGCACCAATTCCAAAATAAATTTTTTCATTTATTAAAAAATTTTTTGAAAAATTCCCTAGAAAAAAAACTGTATCTGAATAAACATGAGTGTTTAGATAAGTGAAACCAAGGGTCTTAAATAAAATTTCAGATAGAGAATTTTTTTTTAAGTTAGTATCAATACTTATACTTGTTTGAAACGTTCTGACTTTTGAATAGATAAAATAAATTAAAAAAATTATTAAAAAAACATTTAATAATAATTCTATAGATGTAGTAAAATACTGTTGAAAATAATGAAATAATATAATTCCAACAAAAATCAGTAATAAATCAGATACAGAGCAAACTAGACAAACTAGGAATACATACTGTTTTTTTAAACCCTGTTCGATAACAAAAATATTTTGAGCACCTATAGCAAGAATCAAGCTTAATCCGGTAAAGAAACCCAGAAGAAAAAATTCTATATTCATTTTTTTCTTAAGGTGACAACAAAAAGTTTTCTGGGAAAGCTTCCTTCGTGTAACTCAAAAATATCTTCAATTTTAAATCCTCTTGAAATTTTATTTATTTTTTCTTTATTAAAAAAATGGACAATAAATCCATCGTTTTCATATAAATCTTCTTCAATATGTTTGCCTCTTTTATAATCGCCATCTCCTGTATGTCTAACAGTAAATATATTAATTCCATCAGGCTTTAAAACTCTATGAACTTCTTGATTTAACTTAATAATTTCTGCAGTAGTTAAAGCCATACAGTATAGCATGTGAGAAAAACAACCATCAAAAGAATTATCATTGTAGGGAATTCCATTACGCACATCCCAAACTTTTGTAGTAATTTTATCCGCAGCAGATTTACCATCAGTCATTGTAAGATCAGAATAATAGTCAGTTTTTTTTTTATTGATATTTTTTATTGCCTCAGAACTATAATCTAATGCTGTAATTTCAATTAAATTTGAATTTGCTGCAAAGTAAGTTGTATCTCTACCTAAACCAGCACCTAACTCAAGAATATCAATTGATTTTCTACTAAAAAATTTTTTTATTTTTTGACTTTCAAATATTTCTTTTGCGTGTTTTGCAGCTTCACTTGCGTCTAAACCAAACATCTCAGTATTGTTTCTGAAACTTTTCTCCCAATACTGAGATTGTTGATCTAGATATTTCTTAATCAATTTAACTTGACGGATCAGGAACTTTTCTTAGGTAAGGCTTAATTGTCTCCCATCCATCCGGATATATTTTTTTTGCTTCTTCATTTGTAACCTTAGGCACAATTATTACTTTCTCTCCTGGTTTCCAATCAGCTGGTGTAGCAATTTTATGTTTGATAGTTCTCTGCATTGAGTCTATCGCTCTTAAAATTTCGTTAAAATTTCTACCCGTCGTCATAGGATATGTCAAAAATAGACCTATTCTTTTATCAGGTCTTATCACATAAACTGTTCTAACAGTTTCATTATCTACCGCAGTTCGTCCTCCAGAGGAAACACCTGCGTCAGCTTCAAGCATATTATATAACTTTGCTACAGACAAATCCTCATCCGCTACAATTGGATATTCTGGCTTCATTCCACAAACATCAGTGATGTCATCTAGCCATTTAATATGGTCATCTACAGGATCCACACTTAAACCAATGACTTTTACATTTCTTTTATCGAACTCAGGTTTCATTTTAGCTAAAGCACCAAGCTCTGTTGTACAAACAGGTGTGAAGTCTTTTGGATGCGAAAATAACACTCCCCAGCTGTCGCCAAGCCACTCATGAAAAGAGATATCTCCTTGCTGAGTTTTTGCTTTAAAATCTGGAGCCACACTATTTATTTTTAAACTCATTTCTCCTCCTATTTTATAAATAAAAATTATATGCAAGATTGATTTGCTATGCAAACTTTGTAATATTATTAAAATGTCGAAAAGAATGACATTAGATCAGTTAAATACAGTTTAAATTTAATAAAAAACTACTATATAGCCTCAGTATGAATGAATATTTACAATCTATAATAGATAGGGACCCTGCAGCTAAATCAAAAATAAGTTTAATTTTAACTTATCCAGGTGTTAAAGCGATATTTTTTCACAAAATTTCAAATTTTTTTGCAATAGCAAAATTTGATTTAATAGCAAGAATCATTTCTCAATTTTCAAGATTTTTAACAGGAATTGAAATTCACCCAAAAGCTAAAATTGGAAAAAATTTATTTATTGATCATGGTATGGGAGTTGTAATTGGAGAGACATCGGAAATTGGGGACAATGTCACAATTTATCATATGGTAACCCTTGGGGGAATTTCACCAAGTATAAACTCAGATGATCAAAGACATATAAAAAGACACCCTACATTAATGGATAATGTTGTTGTCGGATCTGGAGCACAGATATTAGGGCCTATTGTCATAGGAAAAAATTCAAAAATTGGAGCTAATGCTGTAGTGACTAAAGATGTACCCGAAAATGCCGTTATGATTGGTATACCTGCTAAAAACGTTGGGACAACATCTAGTGATTTTAAACCTTACGCAGTTATTGAAAGCTTAGATGACAAATAATAAAGAGGATTTTATTTCTGAAATTGGCAATACTCCATTAATCAAATTAAAGGCAGCTTCTGAATTAACAGGTTGTAATATTTATGGTAAAGCTGAATTTTTAAACCCAGGAGGATCTGTAAAAGATAGAGCAGCATTAGCGTTAATTAGAGATGCACAGGAAAAAAAATTAATCTCTAAAGGCGGTACTATTGTTGAAGGTACTGCAGGCAATACTGGTATTGGTTTAGCGCTTATAGGAAATTCACTCGGATACAAAACGATTATTGTAATGAACGATAATCAAACTCAAGAAAAAAAAGATGCACTAAAAAAACTTGGAGTTGAGTTGAGATTGGTTCCATCAAAACCTTATAAAGATGATAATAATTATATTAAAGTTGCAGCTAAGTTAGCTGATGAATTAAAACCTACAAATAATAATGGTGTAATATGGGCTAATCAATTTGATAATACTGCAAATGCTAATGGTCATTACGATGGGACTGGAAAAGAAATTTGGGAACAAACCGAAGGTATGGTTGATGCTTTTGTGTGCGCGTCTGGTACTGGAGGAACAATTGCTGGGGTAAGTAATGCACTTAAAGAAAAAAATAAAAATATCAAAATTTATTTGTCAGACCCAAAAGGTTCATCACTTTATAATTATGTGGAAAGTGGGGAATTAAAATCTGAAGGAAATTCAATTACTGAAGGAATTGGTTCTAGCAGGATCACCAAAAACTTTGAGAGTGCAAAAATTGATGGTGCTTTTTCAATTGATGATCAGGAAGCTTTATCTATTCTTTATGATTTAATCCAAAACGAGGATTTAAGTTTGGGAACTAGTTGTGGGGTAAATATTGCTGGAGCAATAAAGCTTGGAAAAAAATTAGGTCCAGGTAAAACTATAGTTACAATTCTTTGTGATAAATCAGACAAGTATGCAACTAAAATGTTTAATAAGAAATTTTTAGATGAAAAAGGTTTGAGCTATCCTAATTGGATAGAATAGATTATTGATATTGGTTATCTAAATAATAATCGAAGTAATTTGATAAGATTTTGTCTATCTTGTAAAAATTAGGTACTAAGAATGGTCTTCTTGCATGTACTCTATCATTCACCCAGTTCTTAGACCATTCTGTGGTTGTTTCTACACATTGGTTAGGAAATTCCTCAATCTTATATCTTTCTTTAATTTGAAAACAACCGCTCATAAATATATCTACATAAGACTGAACGATGGGGTGATCTTTACTTGGTTTCTTAATTTTATCCAGATTAGCTGCATAAACCCAAAAATTTTTATTTTTTGTTTTAATTTTTTCTCCATAAAAACTTAAGTTATTTTCTTGTATTTTTATTCTACAATATCCACTTTCTCTTCTGTCAGTCTTATTCAAATCTTTTATCGAAACTGGGTAATAAACTGCATTTAGAAAGGCGTCTTTATTTTTAAATATTGTTAAAAAAGTAATTTTATACATTCCTCCATTTTGGCCCCAAGTTCTCTCAAAACCTTTAATCAAAATAGGTTTGACCACCAGTGCTGATTTGTTTGTTCTAGTTCTTGACTCTTTATCCATTAAAGAACCATAACCAATGATGTAATTTTTGCTTCCTTTCTCAGGATTTAAATTACATTCCTCCGCGTAAACCAATTGAGTTGAAATAATAAATACCAAAAGTGTTAAAAATCTTATCATAATAAACTAATACAACTATAGGATGTTTAAGAAATCATTTAAATAGTAAAATAAAAAAAATTTAATTTTGTCATATTGACGCTTTTACCAAATAAAAATTACTGTTAAATTATAACTGTATATTTAATCACAGAGTAATTAAATTAAGAATAAAGGTTTGCGGAGATCTTTATCGATACTATGGAGGTCAGATGCAAATAGTAAAATCTTTAAAGTTCTTTACAATATTTTCTGTTACACTTTTGATATGTTCAACTGTGAATGCAAAAATGAGTGATAGTGATAAAGCTAAAGCGTGGGATTGTGTTGGTATTTACATGGCTAACTACTTTCTTCCTTCCGGTGAAGAGTTCGAATACGCTATGAAAGAAAAATCTATATCAACTGTAAAGGTTTTAAAGACGTATGCTCTTGAAATTGGCATTCCAGAAAAAGAATGGGATGAGGGAGTAAATAAGGCAGTAGATAAACATTATGGCTCAAAATATGACAAAGCAAAAACTGACAAATGTCATTCGTTTGTTGAGGCTTTGGTTCCTAATGGTGCTGAGAGAGTCAAAAAAGTAATTCAGACTCTATATTAAAGAAAAGGAGAAAAAAAATGGAAAAAGAAATGTTGATAGTGGCCAAATTAAAAGAGGGTATGTTTGAAAAATTTATGGGATTTATGCAATCACCAGAAGGTTTAGCAGAAAGAGCTAAAGTTGCCGTAGGAGAAAAAACTATTGGAACAGTAACCCCAGATAAAAGTACTGTAATGTTCAAGATATTT
>MDSV01148188.1_pt1 | contig 17800 bp, 11 predicted proteins | sample 810851 | NCBI WGS metagenome assembly MDSV01 (sample SAMN05326640, study PRJNA326480) | marine metagenome | isolation source: seawater | place: Atlantic Ocean: North East | collected 2012 | reverse complement strand
TAAAATGATAACAAAAGAACAAGTGTTAGAAGTACAACAGGAATGGGGAAATGGTGTGGTAAAAATCGGATCATTAAAAGAAAACAGAACGGAATGTGAGGCATTCGCCAACAAATTTTTGGATGAGCGTTACGCTTTTGATGCAGGTCCTGTATTATTCAAACCAACCAAGTGTGAGACAGATCAGTTTAGACCTACAAAATCCGAAGCATTGTCCTATTTTATTGCTGGTGATGATAGAGTTTGTTTTGAGGACAAAGGTTTTGCAATACAACCCTGGACAAAGGTAAGGTTTGAGAACACAGGATTCATATTAGAACAAGAAAGAGCCATTTCAATGGGGAATTATTTTTTTACTGATCTTGATGGCAACGAAGCAAAAGTAGAATACACATTTGGCTACATGATAATTGAAGGGGAATTGAAAATAGATCTTCATCATTCATCATTTCCATTTAAAAATTAAGTTTTATTTCTTGAGAATTTAAAATCGGAGTGTGTTTTGTGTAATTAGAAATTACAAACTATTTTAATGGTCTTTAATAAAGTGCCTTGAGGTACTTCAATTCCAATTTGAATTCCCCTTCTTGCTTATCAGATATTTGTAATCCAATTGTATTTATTTTTTCAATTTGTAACTCAGGGTAGTTAATGTATGTATTACCTCTCCAAGTAGGTTTAAAGTCATTAATTAAGATAGTTTTTTCTATCCATCTACCTCTCAAAGATTTAAAATTATATGAGTAAGAAGCTCGTCTGTTATTTTGTCTAAGTCTGAGTTTATATGTATTGCCATCCCCTCTAAATTTAATTTTAAAAGATTTTACTCCCAATAGTGTTTTTTCACTGTAATTTAACCTTGAGGATGCAAATCCGCCATTATATTTAAGTGACAAGAACCCACTGAAAACTATATTATTCTCATTATTTATACTAATGCTTGATGATGAAACTCCACCCATAACATCATCATTAATTATACTCCAATTTTTTACACCAACACCATTTTCAGGGTTGATTATATCAATACTTTGACCGTTCATAAAAATTGAAATTAAAACAAATAATATATTTAATTTATTCATACTTCAAATATAATAAACGTGTTTAGAAATCTACATAAGTGGGTTAGAAGTAGCAAAACTAAAAAAGATAATATCCTTATTTATAACATTTTTTCTCAACAACACTATTGTGAAATATTTTTTTCATTTTTTAACTTTTTGAAGCCACTACGAATTGGATATGGGTTATCTACTTCAATACTTAAAGCTTTAGTATCAGTCATTTTATTAATAATACCAAATACTCTTTCTGATTTATATTGATAATCATTTTTTAACCGAAATATCAAGTGCCCTTTTTTGTCGATTAACCATAAAGCTTTTATTTTGTTAACCTGACCTCTTTTTTTGTAGACTTCTGTCACTTTTGCATAATATTTAATTTTATTCCACTTTACGTTTTTTCTAATTAATGGAAATAAAACAGCTATTCTTTTAAATCCCTTTTCATCAATTATCACAACATTATAACAAATTAATAAAATGGGAAAAATTAATAATATCAAATTTTGTGGTCTATCAATAAAAAATTCATAAATATCTAATTCAACATCAAATACAAAAAAGTAAACGATTCCAAAAACTTGTGATAATACCAAAAACGTAGATAACACAATAGGGATTAAATAAAAATTGAACTTATGGAACCTTAATTCAGTCATGCTTAAATATAAAAAAAGGATTTTTTATTGTGAGAGTAGTTTTAAAAATTTTTCATGATGGTTTTTTGTGTTTTAATTCTCGTTTAGTTTATGTTTTTTACATAGTTAATTTTTAAATTAAAGGGGCTTAGAACTTGCTTCATTTAATGTTTGATTGATCAAATTAATCAATAGGCAAAAAATATATTTATAATTTTTTTTGATCTTACTGATGTATGATAAAATGAATATTATAGTTTATTTAGAATAAAATTAGTCATTTTATTGTAAAGATGCATACGTGTATTTCCTCCGTAAATGCCATGGTTTTTATCTGGATAAATCATCAATTCAAATGGTTTATTCGCTTGAACTAATGCCTCTGCCATTCGCATTGTATTTTGTAAGTGAACATTATCATCTCCCGAACCATGGACTAACAAATAATCACCTTCTAGTAATTCTGGGTAATTGAATGGAGAATTAAGGTCATATCCTTCGGGATTTTCTTGAGGCGTTCTCATAAAACGTTCTGTATATATTGTGTCGTAAAACCTCCAGCTGGTAACTGGAGCGACAGCAATTGCTAATGAAAATACATCGTTTCCTTTTAACAGGCAGTTGGTTGACATATGTCCGCCATAACTCCATCCCCAAATTCCAATACGATCTTCATCAATAAATGTTTCCTGACCTAATTTTCTAGCCGCTTCAATTTGGTCTAAAGTTTCAAAATAAACTAATTTCATGTAGGTCACTTTTTTAAATTTAGATCCTCTAAACCCAGTTCCTCGGCCATCTACACAAGCAACTATATATCCTTCTTGTGCCAAACTCTGATGCCAGTAATCATTTAAATTATTCCATTTGTTTGCTACTTGTTGAGATCCTGGTCCAGAATACTGAAACATCAAAAGTGGATACTTTTTATTGGGATCAAAATCTTTAGGCTTTATCATCCACATATTTAAATTATTCCCGTTTACTTTAATCTTTGAAAATTTCTTTTCAGATATAATATAATCTTTAAGTTTAGTTTTTACGGTAATATTATCTTCAATTGGACGAATTACTTTTCCTGTTTTGGTAGATCTTAAATTATATTGAGTGGGTGTATTACTATCCTCGAATGTATGAATGTAATAGCTGTAATCTGCACTAAAAGCAACTCCATTAGTTCCGTTTTCTGGGCTCAAAGATCTTTTTCTGGAACCGTTGAGTTTTATCGAATAAACAGCACGTTCAGTACTGCCAGGTTCAACGGAAGCATAATATACCTCTCGTGTTTTTTCTTGGTATCCAAAAAAACTAGTTACTTCCCAAGCTCCTTTTGTGATTTGATTTTTAAGAGTTCCGTCTGCTTTATAATGGTAAATATGATTGTACCCATCTCGATCGCTAGTCCAAAGAAAACTCTCATCTTTTAGAAATTTTAAATTATCATGAACGTCTACATAGGTGTTTTCTTTTTCTTCTAAAAGAATATTTGCAGTTTGTTTTTCAATATTATAAGTCCACAATTTCAAATGATTTTGGTGTCTATTTATTGTTTGAACAATTAACTTGTTTTTGTCGGGGCCAAATTTAATTCTAGGAATGTAATATACTTTTTCATCTCCAAGTTTTACTTCCGATAGTTTTTCAGATTTTATACAATATAAATGTAAACTTACAACTGAGTTATTTTCACCTGCTTTAGGATATTTAAAAGTATAGGGTGAAGGGTATAAATCCTTCCCGATAATATCCATTGAGTATGTCGGAACCATAGTTTCATCGAACTTCATAAAAACTAAAGCTGTCCCGTTTGCATTCCATTCAAATGCACGAACAAATCCAAACTCTTCTTCATAAACCCAGTCTGTTAAACCATTAATAATATGGTCACTTCCGTCAGTAGTTATTTGATTTATTTCATTTGAATCAAGATTTTTAATAAAAACATTCCTATTGTAAACAAAAGCAACTTTAGAACCGTCAGGTGAAAATTTAGGTTCTTGAACTTTAAACCCAAAAAGTAAATTGGATTTTTTAGTTGTCCGATCGTAAACATAATATTTAGCACGTTTTGATCTTCTATAAATTGGTTCTGATTCAGATTCTAACAAAAGTTTATTTTCATCTTCAGAAAAGTTATAAGATGTAAAAAACGGAATTAAAACTTTTAAGGATGAATTAACAATTTCTTCGGCAAATTCAGCAGTGGCATAATCGTAAGCTACAACTTTTGAAACCCTTGTTTTTCTATTAACCTCCAAAACAGTGTATTGACTTGCAGAACTCAAAGGATGTATTTCCTGAAGTTTTTCTGCTGAAAATTCATAACTCCAAATTTCCTTATTTGTTATTTTTTTTAACTGTCCAAATAGAGATATGGGGGCTATAAAAAAAAGTACTACTTTAAGTAATTTCATTGTGAAATTGGTTTAATTTTTTTATGATAACTAAATTAACGAAATTTTGGATAGAGGACTAATTGTTATTACAATTAAAAAACTTAAAAATGTATTATTTTTTGACATTTTACACCTAATATTCAGTTAAAATATTGGTAAATAAACTGGGGTAAGTATTAAGGGGTTGTTTCTTTAGTGACTTACATTATAGGCTAGTCAACATTAATTTTTATTAACGAAACATAATTTTAATAGTAATTTATTTATTACATAAAATGATTTGAATCTTTCAGAAAAATTTCCTTCATTTTTATATGTTTATTAATAATATGTACTATTTAATATTTTTCAAAAAATGAATTTAAAATTAAGTGTGTTTCTGATTTTTTCGGTCTTTATGTCGCACTTTTTAGTGTCTCAAGAATTTCATGTTTCTAAACGGGGGAATGATAATAACTCTGGCACGAAGGAAAGTCCATTTAAAACAATATCAAAAGCTGCTAAGATTGCTTTGCCTGGGTCATCTATAACTGTGCATGAGGGAACCTATCGTGAGTGGATTAATCCAGCCTTTGGAGGTCTTAATGACAACGATCGTATTATATACCAAGCAGCTCAAGGCGAAGATGTTTGGATAAAGGGTTCTGAAATCATTACTGGTTGGAAATTACATAAAGGTTCGATTTGGAAAGTGCAAATTAATAACAGTTTTTTTAATGATTTCAATCCTTACGAGGAAATTGTTAAGGGCGATTGGCTTATGAATACTTTTGGTAGGGAACACCATCTTGGTGAAGTTTATATTAATGGTGAGGCACTTTATGAAATAGATGAACTAAATAAGGTTTTTCACGAAACAGCTCTCAATAGAGCGGCAGATTCTGAAGCATCAAAGTACAAATGGTTTTGTGAGGTGGATGATAAAACAACCACCATCTATGCAAATTTTAAGGGTCTGAATCCAAATGAGGAAATAGTAGAGATTAATGTTCGCCCAACAGTTTTTTTTCCAAAGCAAACAGGAATAAACTACATTACCGTTAGAGGTTTTAAAATGGCTCATGCTGCCACCCAATGGGCGCCTCCAACTGCACACCAAGAAGGACTTATCGGTCCCAATTGGAGTAAAGGTTGGATTATTGAAAACAATTTGATATCTGATTCAAAATGTACTGGGATAAGTCTTGGGAAGGAGTCAAGTACTGGACAAAATGAATGGACAAATTTAAAAGTTAAACACGGAACTCAGCGACAACGAGAAGTTGTTTTTGATGCCCTTTCAAAGGGCTGGTCTAAGGAGTCGATAGGTTCTCATATTGTTAGAAACAACACTATCAAAAATTGTGAACAAGCAGGTATATGTGGTCATTTAGGGGCCATTTTTAGCGAAATTTATAATAATCATATATATAATATCCACACTAAACAACAATTTTTTGGTTACGAGACGGGTGGTATAAAATTACATGCAGCAATTGACACATCTATTCATCGAAATTTAATTCACAATAACTATCGGGGGCTTTGGTTGGATTGGCAATCCCAAGGAACTCGGGTTTCGAAAAATATTTTTTACAACAATTTTAACGAGGACTTTTTTAATGAGGTCAACCATGGCCCAATGGTGGTTGATAATAACATAATGCTTTCAGAAAATTCAATCATCAATGTATCTCAAGGCACTGCATATCTCCATAACTTAATTGGAGGAAATATTTTGATGCGTCTGGCGCCCAGTCGTTTTACGCCTTACCATTTCCCACACTCTACTGCAGTTGCAGGCTTGATGGGCATTAATCACGGAGATGATCACTTTTACAATAATATTTTCAGTTGTAATACCTCTTCAAAAAATAACCAATTATTTACAGGTCTTAATGCTTTTAATGGCTTTCCGCTTTCTAGCGACTCTTGGTATCAGGACATGAAAAGGCCAAATGATTTTGCAGCTCTTAAACTGCCTGTTTTTATAGAATCTAATTTATACTATAACAAAGCATTACCTTTCAACAGAGAACAGATTAATATTGTAAATTCTAATTTTGATCCCTCAGCATCTATTCAACATATTGGCGAGAAGGTTTTTTTAAAGATAAATGTTGATAAAAGTTACAAGAGATTAGAAACCAGGCTTATCACAACATCTATTTTGGGAAGCTCTTTTCAAACGGAAACTCCTTTTGAAAATAGCGACGGCTCAGAGCTGGTTTTAAATAGTGATTTTTCAAACAATCAACGTGATTTAAAATCACCCAAACCTGGTCCTTTTGAATTGTTGAGAATTGGAGAAAATAAAATAGAAGTATTTAATTTAAATGGTGTAAAAAATTAATTAATAAATAAAATATTTAAAGGTGCGACTCAAAAAAAATTATCCAAAACATCCAAAATCAGACCATTCAAAATTTATCCTAGTAACTCTTTTAATACAAACCATGTTTAAATTTTAGTATACGCTAAGTAACTTTACAACAATGACTGTTGAATCACAAATATTAATTAATATAAAAAATTTAGCAATAATATGTATGATTCTAAATGGGCTCTTTTCTATAGCTCAAAATACAAATCAAAAACAACCCAACATACTTTTAATTATTACCGACGATCAAGATGCAGAAACACTTGGAGTTTATGGAGATACTTTTTGTGACACCCCAAATATAGACAAGCTTGCTACTGAAGGTCTCACTCTGACCTCTGCACACCATATGGGATCATTTCGAGCTGCGGTTTGCACTCCATCTCGGTGTATGCTGATGACCGGCAGAAATGTTTGGGAAACTCAGAATCTAAATGTGAGTTACCCACCCCTAGATTATATACATCAAATAAAGAAAAATTACGCACAAATAAGCTCAGAGGACCCGTCTTATTACAGCCTTCCAGCACTGTTTAAAAGAGCTGGATATTATACTTTTAGAACTTGTAAGCGCGGTAACAGTTACGAAGGTGCAAATTTACTTTTTGACGAACGCTATGATAAGACTAACAGAGAAGCTAATGATGAAAATGGCAGCCAATGGCATTCCAATAAAGTCATTGACTACTTAAACAGAAGAATTGATGAACATACAGAACAACCCTTCTTTATTTATTTGGGTTTCTCACATCCGCACGATCCAAGAAGAGGTAATGAAGCACTTCTTAAAAAATATGGTGCTGTTAATCCAGGCCCCCCAACAGTAGTCAACCCAAAGACTCCAAAATTACCCATTAATTATTTGCCAGCCCATCCATTTGAGGAGGGTCATCCAGATTTAAGAGACGAGAATAGTGTTGAAGGGGTTATGACAAAACGAGACGAAGCTACGGTTAGAAATGAAAGAGGTAAAGAGCTAGCAACAATTGAAGCTATTGATACTGAAATTGGTCGTGTGCTTCAAAAATTAAGAGCTACAGGAGAGTTGGATAATACCTATATTTTATTTATCTCTGATCACGGGATTGCAGTTGGAAAACACGGCTTGATGGGCAAACAAAATTTATATGAACATAGTATAAAAATTCCATTTATTATTAAAGGGCCTAATATCGAAAGTAATATAAAAGTAAAGGGGAATATTTATTTATCAGATGTTTTGCCAACGCTTTGTGATTTGGCAGGAATTGAAATCCCAGAAACCGTTTATGGAAAGAGTTTTAAAACGGTGCTCGAAGGCAAAGATAAAACTATAAGAGATGTCATTTATGGTGTTTACTCTGGGGGAACTAAACCCGGTATAAGATCCATAAAAAAAGGAGACTGGAAACTTATTAAATACGATGTTATGAATGGTCAAGTTCGCAAAACTCAACTTTTCAATTTAAAAGATAATCCAAATGAGCTCTTAATTGAACATAGGCATCCTAAAATAATTTCACTTACGGGCAATATCCCAAAAATTAATCAAATCAATTTAGCCGACCAAAAAAAATATGCTGTAAAGCGCAAAGAAATGGAAGAACTTTTGTTAGCAGAAATGAAAGCGATTGACGATCCGTTTAGACTTTGGGATCAATAATAAATTTAAAAAAATGAAAATTTTAAACCTCATAATTTATTTAATGATTTTTGTAAGTATTTTAAATGCACAAAATCCAAAAATATCATCCGAAGATTTTTCAACTCGTCAAGTCCATCTAGATTTTCATACTTCTGAACAACTTCAAAATATAGGCAGGAAATTTGATAAAAATTTATGGCAAAAAGCTTTAAAAAGTGCTCATGTCAACTCCATTAATATTTTTGCTAAAGGACATCACGGTTACTCATATTACCCAACTAAAGTAGGCACCCAACATCCCAACTTAGAGTTTGATCTGTTAAAAGCTCAGCTCGAAGCCTCTCATGAAATTGGTGTAAAAACCCCATTTTATTTTGCAATAGGCTGGTCTGTATTGGATGCGTTAAGCCACCCGGAATGGATAATTAAAAATAAAAGAGGTAAGTCAAAAAAAGGGGATTTGATTAAATCCTTAAAATATAATGATCCCTACCCAAATTTTACTTGGGAACTGTTAATGCCAGAAGGAGGTTATTTGGACATTATTTTAAAACAAACCGAGGAATTATGTAAAAATTATAAAGTTGATGGGTTCTGGTATGATATAATTCCCAACAATGCTATCAACTATAATGATTACAGCAGGGCGGGTTTTAAAAGAGCTGGTATAGATATAGATAATGATTTGGAAGTTGAAAAGTATCATGTTCAAAAGCTTAAGTTTTTTATGGCTTCTTGCAATGCTATTATTAAGAAATATCATCCAGATGCCTCTATATTTTATAACTGGTCCACCCATATGAACAATTCCAATACTTTTAAATATAAACTTTATGAATATAATACCAGTTTTGATTTAGAAGATTTACCCACTACTTGGGAGGGCTATAATGAATTTCCGTTGCGGGCTAAATATTTCAGCAATATGGGTAAACCTGTTACAGGGATGAGCGGAAAATTTCATACCGCATGGGGGGAGTTTGGAGGTTTTAAATACCCTAACGCTTTGAAATACGAAGCTGCATCCATGATTGCTTTTGGTGCCAATGTAAATTTTGGTGATCAATTACACCCCTCAGGAATTATTGATATGGAAACTTATAAAAATATAGGTTCTGCATTTTCGTATGTTAAAAGTATTGAAAGATATGGACCAGGTGGAAAACAAGTTGCCAAAACGGGATTATGGATGACCTTTGACAACCATACAGAACAAGCTACAAGTCTATTATTATTAGACACTCAAACAAATTTTGTGGTGGTAAACAACTTAAGAGATTGGTCCCATTTAGAAGTCATAATAATTCCAAGTAAGCCAAATTTATCTGCTGAAAATGTTGAAACTTTAAATCAATTTATTTCTAATGGGGGTAAATTATTAATCCTTGGTGAAGGAGCTTTAAAAACAGATAAGTCAGGTTTTGCAATTGATGTTGGCGGTACTTATCTTGGCAAGGCTAGTTATGATGTAGATTATACAGTAGTTTCGGAAGTTTTGTCAAAAAACCTGGTGCGATCTCCTTTTTTGAATTACATTCCAGCTTTTAAAATCAAACCCAATTCTGAAGTGGATCTCCTTGCTAGCATTCGAGAACCATATTTTAGCCGAACAAAAGGGCATTATACATCTCATCAAAATACCCCTTATAATCTACAGACAGCCATGCACCCCGCAATTTACAGATATGGTAATATAATGGTAGTAGCCCATGCATTAGATAAAATGTACTTAAAGTATGGGGCTCAAATTCACAGGGAGTTATTTAAAAATGCATTGGATGCTTTATTGAAAGCCCCTATGTTGAGGGTTAATTTACCGAGTTCAGGCCGTATCAATCTACTGCATTTTCCTGAAAAAAAACGCTATGTTGCTCACCTGCTTTATGCCGTACCAATACAGCGTGGAGTAGCTCAGGTCATTGATGACTTAACGCCTATCTATGATACTAATGTTGTAATTAACCTTGAGGAAAACATTAAAAAGGTGTTTTTGATGCCGGAAAACATTGAACTTAAAATAAAGAAAATAAATAATCAGATAAGGGTAGTTGTTCCAGAATTCACTTGTCACACAGCTTTGGTATTGGAATATTAAATTTTTATAATTAAATGAAAAGTTTATTTAAGTACTGTTTAATTTTATTTTTATGCTTACAATTATTAGCATGCAAAAATGGAGACGTTAGCAAAACTTTTCCCAACATCATTTTTGTGATGACAGATGATCAAGGATATGGAGATTTAGGCTGTAACGGTAACAGTGAAATTAAAACACCATATATTGATGCTTTTGCATCACAGTCATTAAATTTTACAAACTATCATGTTGGAACTACTTGTTCACCCACCCGAGCCGGTTTAATGACTGCTAGGAATTGTTTAAGAAACGGAGTTTGGCATACAAATGCAGGTTGTTCCTTATTAAATCAAGACGAAGAAACCATTGCAGATGTGTTTTCATCTGCAGGCTATAAAACAGCAATGTTTGGGAAATGGCATTTAGGGGATAATTATTCTTTTCTTCCTGAACAGCGCGGATTTCAAGAAACCTTTTATCATAAGGGTGGTGGTGTTGGTCAAACCCCGGATTACTGGGGTAATGATTATCTCGATGATACCTTTTTTAGAAATGGAATACCGGAAAAAACATTAGGCTATTGTACAGATGTTTTTTTTGATGAAGCACTTTTGTTTATTGAAAAACACAAGGAAACCCCCTTTTTCTGTTATTTGAGTCTCAATGCGCCACATAGCCCATTTAATGTTCCTGAAAAATATTATGAAATTTATAGATATAATGATAATTTATTAGAATCTCAAAAACGATTTTATGGAATGATTTCAAACATTGATGATAATTTTGGTAGGTTACTAAATCATTTAGAAAGTTTGGGACTTACAGAAAATACCATTGTCATTTTTACAACGGATAATGGAACATCAAATGGCTATAGATATGATAAAAAAGAAAAAAAATGGTATGGTTATAATGCCGGTATGAGAGGCACTAAAACAAGCGAGTATGATGGCGGTCATCGTGTTCCCATGATAATGCAGTGGAAAAGCAAGGGTTTAAGTAGCGGGAAATTATATAATGGTCTTTCGGCTCATGTTGATGTGTTACCGACTCTTGCGAAACTTGCAAACATTGCATATAATCCCAAACAATCAATTGATGGGATAGATTTAAGTGCATATATTCAAAATGACACTGAAGTAGATCGAATGTTAGTTACGGACACTCAAAGAAACCTATGGCCAAAAAAGGGAAAAAAAAGTTGTGTTATGTATGGAAATTGGCGATTAGTAAATGGTGATGAATTATACAACATGTCTAATGATCCAGGCCAAAAACTAAATATTATCATAGATTACCCAAAGATTGCCAAAAGTATGGCTCATTTTTATGATATTTGGTGGGAAGAGGCATCTAAAGAATTTCGTTATTCATACATAGATATTTTCCCAAATACAACTAATGTTTTAACAGCCCACGATGTGTATGTAAATTCAATAACCGCATGGCATCAAAAAGATATTAGATCTGGTAATGCTTATGAATTGGGTAATTTTCATATAGATGTTAAGAAAGCAGGCAATTACGAGCTTATTTTGAGAAGGTGGCCAAATGAAATTGATTTACCTCTAAATGCTAGTCTAAACAATTATACACCACCTAGCTTATATTGGGATGAAGTTAAAAATGGTGTTTCAATGAATATAATCTCAGCAAATATTTTAATTAATGATAATAAACCAATTACATCAGTTGAAAAAGTTAAAAATGGAATTTATTTTAATGTAAAATTGAAAACTGGAAAACAAACCATATCGCCAAGTTTTAAACTAAAAAATGGTGATCAAACATTAGTCTATTACACTGAAATCCGTTATTTGGGAGGCTAAATCATTAGTTCTTACTCGGATAATTTGATTTTATTTAAGGTAAAAAAGAGTCATCAGTTATTATTGTACAATAAATAATTATAATGAAAAATCAAAGGTTAGTATTTCTTCAGAATCTTTAATTAATTTGATTCTTTTCTAGTGGAGTGCTTGTCAAACCAAGCATTAATGTAACCATGAGTTCTTAAAAAATTTGATGGTTTTCTACTTGTTCCATGATATTCTTCGTTAAACCTTATCATTACGGTTGGAACTTTATTCATTTTTAATGCTTGATAATATTCCTCTGTTTGAGATATTGGTGTCCTTAAATCTTCTTCTCCACACATTAGCATCGTTGGTGTTTTTACATTTCCAACATACATTAAGGGAGATCTCCTAATGTGTTCACTAGGATCTTCCCAAGGATATTTATTAAAATTATTATACCAAACTGAACCATCAGTTGTTCCGACAAAAGAAAACCAATTAGTAACAGGATAGTTTACAGAAGCAGAAGCAAATCGATCTGTTTTTCCAACAATCCAACTCGTCAATACTCCACCTCCACTTCCACCATAGACGTACATTTTATTTACGTCAATATATCCCTTTGAAATAACTTCATCAACTCCTGCCATGATATCGTCATAATCATTTCCTGGATATGCATTCTGGATTGCATTGGCAAAGTCATATCCATAGCCTGTTGACCCTCTAGGATTTGTGTATAATACAACTTGATCCTGTGCTGCATGTAATTGAAAATTATAGTTGAATCCCACATTATACATGCTATGAGGTCCTCCGTGAATTCGAAGTACTAATGGGTACTTTTTCTTTGAATTAAATTGTGGTGGTTTTACAATCCACCCTTGCACCTTTTTATTATCTACAGATTTATATGTTATTTCTTCTATTTGTCCAAATTCTACATTGTAAAAGATATCTTTATTTACTTCAGTAAGGCGTTTTATATTATTTGTTTTTTCAACAGAAAAGCTAACAATATCATTTGGGTTTGATGGATTACTCCAACTTGCTACAGCATTACTTCCAACTAAATCGGTCATAGTTAGCATGTGGTCCCCTTTGGTAACTTTTTTTACTTTCCCCATTAAATCCGCACTATATATGTTGCTTTGACCATATTCTCTAACATTAAAATAAACTTTAGAACTATTATTTGCCCAAATAGCCGAACTTGGTATTTGATCTAAATCATTGGTCACGCACTTTAAATTTGAACCATCGATATCCATAATATACATTTTACGATCATTATAGAAGTTTTTTGACCAAGTCGATCCTACAAACGCAATTTTAGATCCATCAGGTGAAACATTAGGGGATGATTCTGTTCCCTTACGAGTGGTAAGCTCTTTTAGCTCAAGGGTATTAATATTTACTGCATAGAGATTAGAATGTCCAAGTGCATATTCAGCTTCTGGCCTTTGATAGCTACTAAAAATTATTGTTTTGCTATCCTTAGACCATGCAATTCCACCCGATATGTCATCATATTCTCCAAATGTGATTTGTCTCGCAGTTCCCCCCTCAGAAGAAACAATAAAGAGCTGACGAAAACCTCGTTCAAGAAAACCAACTCTATCTTGGCTATAATCAACCTGATCGATAACTATGGGTGCTTTAGTCCAAGTTGCCCCTTTAGGTTGAGCAGGAAGACCTTTAGTTTTCAGGGCAGGTTCTGAAGCTACGTGCATTATAAATGCAATATACTCGCCATTTGGAGACCATTCCATACTTGAAGGAGTCTTTTCTACTTTTGTGATCTGCGTAGGTTCTCCTTCAACACCAAAATGCTTCACAAAAATCTGTGTTCCATTTGGCTTGCCTTTTTTGGTGAATGCAATTTTATTTCCAACAGGTGACCATTTACCATTAGATCCATTAAAGAAAAATCGATTATTTGAACCATCTATATTCATTATCCATAAATCCGTCTCACGTTTGTCGTCAACAAGGTTAATCCAAGTTCTAGAGTAAAGGATTTGTTCTCCATCATTAGAGAGTTTGGGATTTGAGGTCCATTCATAATCTTTGTAATGTTCCAGTGAAAGTCTTGTCTGTTCTTGCCCATGGGCATAGATCACACACAAAATAAATATAGAAGATAATATATGTTTCATAAGTCAAATATAATTAAAGCTATTTAATAGGTTTAGAAGTAGCAAAACCAAAAATAGAGGATATGCCTGTGGTTTAATATCTTTTAGTAATTTAGAATATAAAACAATATATGATGAAAAGAATAGTAAATGCAACATGGGAAGGTGATGGAATGGATGGAATTGGTGTTTTATCCTCCCAAAGTGGTGCTTTCAATAATATGCCTTACAGTTTTAAAACCAGGTTCAAAAATGATGATGGTAAACTTGGGACTAATCCCGAAGAACTAATAGCTGCAGCTCTTGTCGGATGTTTTAACATGAAATTGAGTTTTGTTTTAAACGAGGCAAACTTTAATCCAGATGAACTGAATACAGAAGCTATCCTAAGTTTTGAAGACGGAAAGGTTATATCTATAGATTTAGATTTAAAAGGTAAAGTTCCAAAAATAAGTAAAGACAAGTTTGTTGAATTAGCAAATGATGCTAAAAATAATTGTCCTATTTCTGGCGCTTTAAATTGTAAAATATCCTTAGATGCAAATCTTCTGTAAATTTACTTTATCAAAATTAGTAGGTTTAGAATTAGTGGGAGTTTGACTCTAACTAGCAACTTTTTGACTTCGAGTCAAGCATTTACATGAACTCATGGTTTTAATTTAAAATTATTAAAACCAGTGTGCTTTTAGAACTAGTATTTTATTAACTTAAAAATAAGCTTTTCCTCTTTAATGGCTAAAAAATAAATTCCGCTTTGAAGGGATTTTGTGTCAAGTATGTTTTGATTGATTTTAAGATTATATTTCCTGCCATGTAGATCATAAATATGTAATAATTCATTATCGATTCCCTCAATTCTAACGTAACTGTCAAATGGATTTGGTGATATAGAAATAGATTTTTTTTCATCAAATAAATTTAAATTCCCTATCATTCCGTTTTTATTAAATTTTGATAAAAACTCCCAGATCTCATCATTAGCATTTATATCCATATTACCTGAACTGCCTGGCCAGTCATGCTCACCTCCAATTATTTTTAATTCCTGTATTTTAACACCACCAGTTCCATTTGACCAAATTTTTCTATCGACTGTACTTCCATCAGAAGTATTTGTATTAGATACTTCTGAGATTATTGGATTAGTGTCAGTAACATTGTAATTTTTCCAATAAGTTGTAATTTCCTCAACCGACAAATAATAAGAGTCTAGTCCATAATCTAAACAGCAACCCTGGTATCTAGAATGGGCATTCTCGTCACTAGTACCAGCAATTAACATAATTGCTGTTGGGTGTTCAGGGGAACAATCTATAAACCCAAGATTTGATCTTTCTGTCTCAGAAAGCATACTTCCTGAGACAGACGCAATACCAGCTATCATGTTATTTAATCTACAAGCGAGTTCATAAGAAAAGATACCCCCTTCAGAATAACCACATGCATATATCCTGTCCAAGTCTATTGAGTAATCAGTATTTATTAAATTTATAATAGCTTCTACGAAAAGTGTCTCATCCCTAGGGCTTCCATTACTAGCTTTATCAATCCAAGAAATACTTCCAGTGTTAGGATCAGTAGTTGCTTCAGGATAAACTAATATAAAGTTATTAGCTTCAGCGAGTTCACGCATGTCACTTGTGTAATTCATATATGAAACTGGGTCTCCTCCACCTCCATGAAAATTAAATAATAAGGGGGTAGATGAGACATTTTGATGATCATTTGGCACATATAAATAAAAACGCCTATCGACTTGATTATGCTGTATGGTTATAAACCCTTCAAAAACTTGTGCAAATGCACTAATATTAACAAAAAATATAAAAACCTGCAAATAGAAAAACCTCATAATAATTACTTAAAAGTAGAGAGAAAGTGATTCGAACCCTCGACCTTTTGACTATAAGTCAAGTCCTCAAGCTATGTTTTTTCCTTCTAATAATAAAAATCAAAATTATTAAAACAAAATTAAACATTAAAACATATGGATTTGACCATGGAATGCCATCAAATCTATAATTTGAAATTGGCCAAAATATTGGAGTTGGGAAAAACTCAATGCTGTGTGTAAATAAATCAATAACTATATGTAATGGCCAACCTAACATCGGCCATGCAAAATCTTTATTTACGTTGTAAGCAATGCCTATGAAAATAAATGCTATTACTAAACTATGAGAAATGTCATAAAGACTATAAACCCAAAGTGGAATTTTTTCTGAAAATGATTTTTCTAAATCGAGACCACTTGAAAAAATTTGGAATACAAAATAAACTCCAAAAGACAGTAAATCTGGAATTGCTCCAAATAAAAAAGAAAACCATCTGTATTTCCTATATCCAAATATCCCCTTTCCATATAATGCATGACTTAAAGTATCCATAAATTATTCTTATAATCCAATTATTATTTCATTTGTAAACAAGGAATATTTGTATTTAATTAAGCAAACTTTTCAAAACCAATCAATAATAATATAATAAAGACAAAACTTATAATTTGTTAAAAACTATTTAATTGGATGTTGGTATAAAGACTGCTTTTAGATCTGGATCCACAGTAAAATTATCTATTGGAAACATTGGCCTTTTAATCCTTTTATAATTTAATCTAGATAGATCTTGGTCAACACCCCCAGGAGTTAAAGCCATTATCCATCCTTTATTTAAATCGTAGAGTTGAGGAACTAAGTAACCAATCTTGACAACAATGATATTTGACTCACTAGGTTTTAAATTTAAATCTGTAAAGTCTTTAATATAATGATAAGGCTTTCTTTTTTCCGTTACAATAACATCTATGCTTCCTGTTTTTATGACTATTTCAGTTTTAGCATTTATGTCTCCCTTTTTAATCGATCTTATTTCACCCTTCAACAGAATTGGTGGAGAGTATCGATTATCTACTTCAGCACCAACATATTCTTCCACATAATCTCCAATTTTTAATTTCAAAGCTTTTTTTATAAGTTTTGGTCCTGGAATCGAAGCATATATTAATGATGGACCGTTCTCATTTTTAAATTCTTTTCTTTTTAACAGTTTATCTAGTGTCCATGTTACATCTCCAGCTCCTCCCGCTGTTGGATTGTCGCCCATATCACTAATAATAAATGGTTTGGTTTTATTTTTTAGAGCCAAATTTATACTTTCTTCTAAAGTTCCAACAGGCCCCACAAATTCAAATTCATTTTTTACATCCCAAAAACTTCTTGCTAAATATTCAGATGATTCTTTAACAGCTTCTTTATTATCGCCATAAACAACGATTACCCCATGATTTCTAGGTTCATCGGCCCAAGGATAACCCATCCATATGCCAGCATCAATAACTCCTTCTTTATTAGTTTCAGGATTTACTTTTGCATATAAACTTTTGCCAGGTTCTGTTCTGGTACTTGTTTTTTCACCTGGTAAAAGAATAGGAACTTCAATTCTTGACTTGTAAAGTGGCTTACCCTTTCCAGACTCTAATCTATCCAGAAGGTTAGTTACAGCTCTTTTTTTTGACTCTATTGCATCTTCATGGGGAGCCAACCTATAACATGTTATTAAATCAGATTCTTGTGTTAATTTATCTGACACATTCCCATGTAAATCCATTGATGTTGTTATTAACGTATTGTACCCAACAACTTCTCTAATACGTTTTATAAAATCTCCTTCTGGATCATCAATTCCTTCAACACTCATTGC